>Ga0123355_10008285_pt1 | contig 15705 bp, 8 predicted proteins | sample TergutEmb28metaG_3_FD_89872 | JGI IMG/M metagenome (GOLD analysis project Ga0123355, IMG submission 89872) | Embiratermes neotenicus P1 segment gut microbial communities from Petit-Saut dam, French Guiana - Emb289 P1 | ecosystem: Host-associated > Arthropoda: Insects > Digestive system > Gut ... | reverse complement strand
TGGAACGGTTGTTTTTAAGGGGGGGAAAGGGTAAATATGTTGGTTATTTCCGGGCAAGGTGGAGAAAAAGTAATAGGAAGGGGAAAACCAAAACATTCGGGGGGGGGGGGGGACGTGTCGGTGTCACTTTGATCACCATGAGCTGGTTTGGGACGGACCCTGTGCTTTCGAGGTGGGATACCAACGGAAGAAAATTTTTCCATCTTCATGCGTTTCTGTTTTGCGCTTTATAAAGCGTTACGTTAAAAACAGGTGCATTTTTCAATGGTCCGTTACAATGCAGTATTCCAGGGCACATATTAGGGCGTTCCGCTAATATCGCTTACATGTTACATTTTAAGAGGTAAGATATTGGGGTTGACTCCAGAGGTCATAACATTAATGCCATAATTAGTTGCAAATGATGAATCTGTCAGAAAGTTGAATGAAGTCGCATACAACACAGCGGTCTTACATTACAAGCCTAATTTTGCTTCAGGAAAGAAAAATAGACTACAACTAAATTAGCAAAGTATGGCCTTTTTATTGGCTTCAGAATGCAGAGTTTATAGAAGAGAAAAACGTTGATACGAGGAAAATAATAATTATATACACGTCTTTCCTGCTTAAGACTGATTATATTACAAACAGAAAGCAATATTATTTTTTAATTTTTGTTTTTCATCGTTGTACCGTGCGTTTTGATATCTATAAATTTCAGACACCAACAAATGTACTATTTATTAAACTTGACAAAGTTTTAAAATTTTCATTAAATTCACTTTGACTGGCTCCTACATGTTTCGGTCTACGACCATCATCAGGGAGCTTTCACTAGAGCCTAGCTAAAGTATATTTACGTTGAGATTCGGTCATGCTGCCACACCACCGCATAACATATAACGACGTAGTTTTTTTTTTAACCGAATCTTAACCTAAATATACTTTAGCTAGGCTCTAGTGAAAGCTCCCTGATGATGGTCGTAGACCGAAACATGTAGGAGCCAGTCAAAATGATTTTTAATGTAAATTTTAAAACTGTGTCAAGTTTAATAAATAGTACATTTGTTGGCGTATGAACTTTATAAACAGAAAGCAAGTTACAGAATTCCGCAAGAAAAGTTGTTTTAAAAGGCCATGAGTAATAAACAGGAGTAAAAACTGTTCTGTTTTGCATTTATTTTCCAGAATTTTTTAAAATATAGTACATAGGTTTGTTGCAAACAACGCTTAATTGCTCTGTATTAAGGAGATTCGGAAGATTTCCTGGAACAGCGAGCAATGTTGTGTTCACATTGTGAGACTGAGTATGATTAGGAACTTGAGAATGCTTACATTGTTGAAGTCGTTTCTATGCTGGGATATAACGTCATGTATTCTGGCACATAAATACCGGAATTTTGTACCAGCTTGTCTTCATGCTTAGTGCAGAAGAATCATTTTGATCTTTTTTGGAAATTCGTACGAAACGATGGAATGTGAAACTCTTGTGCAAAAAATTTAACACCCACTAGGAATTTTTGCCCATAAATGCTAAAGCTATTCTACGAGGTGTGAAAGCGGTTGTTTTGAAGTATCCAGCCCTGAGGAGTCCATCGGCATTTGCCTTGGATGACTGTTAAGAGGTATTATGTTTGTCAGAGCGCACTGGATGTGGAGTACGTGCAGACTTTGATGGCCATTAACTTAACACCTGTTTGAAGGACTCAAAATATTTAAGGCTATAAGATATGTCAGAAACTTTGTTCAGCGTCTTGTTTAGGGACATCTAAAATTATTTTCAGTTACCCTTGCAAAGTTCTAGTTCGTGTTCTCCAGATTGTAGGGTAAAAATATAAATATATATAATAATATAAATATATATTTTTATATATTTATATATATAAATTTATGAAAATATAAATACTTTTAGCCAAATGTCTTAATTTTTTAAAGAACCTCTCGACAGAGAACTTCGTGATGATGTGTGCAGAAACTAACAGGCAAGACCTCATGGAATTCTCGCGTGGTATGAGCCCGAACAAAGGTCTTCTGTGGGCGAGACTTTTACTACGCCTTATGTAACCACACAAATAAGAAGGGTATGCGAATAAAGGAGGGAGGGACATGGATGTTTTGACACTGGGATACTCAATTCCGATAACCTAGAACGGGACCTAGAAATTTTAAAGAATACCAACCCCATGCTAAATGGTAATGTTTAAAATTTTGAAGACTGGCTGTCCTCCAAGGTTACGTAAAAATGTTGTTCTTTGCTCACGGAAACACATTCCGTACCCATTATTAAAACTAATCGGTTAATTCTGTTCAGGTGAATAATCTGAGTTTATTGTGACAACCATAAAAAGCATTGTATTAAGAAACCGCGAAGTTTTTTTTAAATGAGACAGCAGTCGGTACCAATATTTGCCATTGGAATGTAAGTGTTTAAGTGTACGTCAGTTGTGCATGTGTGGATAGCAAATTGAAGTGTCATCTAGAGAATATTTTGAGTTTGTATTACCGTTTCAGATACGTGACTCATCAGGCATATCTTCCAAGAAAGTACAAATCCTAGCTAGCTAGTAACGTTAAACTTTTTAACTTAATCACTGCATATCAGGGATAAACTACCCGAAGTGGGTATTTCCTCATTAGGAGTGGTTTATTTCTGTCATCGAGAAGCCTCTGTGAAGAGTCGAAAAGATCGGTGATCTATCCTTAGTGTGAGTCTCCAATATTTTTTTACACCACGCACAAGATGGCTGACAGATCAGTCGCCTTCTTGACCAGAGGGTAAAATACGAGAGACGTCACAAATTACGACCCTGTACACTGTAACGAGACTAATAATGGTGTTGCTGGATGCTAGTCCTATTTTATTTCGGCTCTTGTACAACGGAAATATCGATGGCTTAAGCGATAGAGTTTCGGACTTGATTTGTTTAGGTTCCAGGTTTGAATCTCGAGCGAGATAGAGAGAGGAAAGTGTTTTATTTAACGGTGCTGTCAACTGTTGTGTTTCTACAGCGTCGGTGGTAGCTGAGTGAAGTAATAAGTGTGAGGATAGCTGGAATGTCATTGACAAGGAGAAATAGAAATAATCGGAACAAAACCTGTCCCGTTCTTTCTTTAGCCACCATAAATCCTATATAGATTGGCCTCGTATCGATCCCAGTCTCTGTGGATGAGAGGTCGGCGACTAACCACATGAACTCTGACATGGCCGAATCGCGAACCGATGAAGTGAGTACAATGACTGAGGTTTTTCACAAGACTCCTCCGTCCTTCCACGTGTGTGACGGGATATTACCTGAAATTGGCCAACGACTGGGTTAATTCCACACCTTTTCCAGTTCACTGACTAAACATCCTAGCATTCTACGTTATATAGTCGAAGCCACTGACACCTTTTTCTGAAAACCATAAATGCGTAAATAGCAAATGTCGGTTACTCCTAACTCCATGTTTTCCGTTGGTTTCGTTAGTCGTAGTCCATGAATGAATGAATGTGGTTGGTGGCCTGTGTATGGTCCTTGACAAGGAAAATGTCTACCCTTTAAAGAGAAGTAACATACCAAACAAGCAGCAAAATTATTTGCTACTTTCATACAGACACATTTTTCTTTTCACTGACTCAAGAATTTCTTATGACAATGGGAAAATGAGGGGCTTAGGCCATTATTATACGTGTTTGCACGTTCTTTGAAAACTCTGCACTTTCGAATTTGAAATTACACAACCTGAAGGTAAGTAATGTAACAAATATACTTTTTAAATTCGTAGTCCTGGGTTAAATTCACTCCAGTCTCTTTGTATCTTAGGATAAAAACAGAGAAACCTGTTCAGAGAAACCTGTTATAATTTTGCATTACAATGGAAGTTCGGCGAAGCAGATCCATGAAAAATATTTGTCTTGTAGCCGCACTGGAATTTAAATATATAAGATTATTTGTAACGGTATAGGAAACGAAGCAATCAGGCTTATTACTACGGATGCGGTGTCGCTCTGCTGGTTGGCGGTGTTAAGGCCAGCTGATATCGAACCTAAAACAAAAATTTCCGATTCGATTTTCCCCCACAACTGAGATTAGCTCATGCACGCTTCAGTAAGCAAGATCAAACGCATATGCATTTTATTTTACGGGTTCAGCCGGTCGTAAGGTCGTATTGTTCACAGTAGTCTGAATATCGTGATTATATGCGCATTTTTAAAAATACTGGCTCTGCATGTGATAACTAGTTGTACTCCATGTAAATGTTCTTGTGTGCTTATGTAGGTATGTATGTATATATGCATGTATGTATGTAATATGTGTGTAAGTACGTACGTATGTGCATTTATAAGTACGCACCACGACGTACTGTGTATTTATATGTTTATGTAGACGTATAGGTTCTTTTATTATGTTAAAATTTTCGTTTGGCTTCTTCCTCTTCCTTACGATACAGTTCGGAATGTTTTCTTCAGCGCTTGTATGTAACGTGTAAAACATGGTCGCGCCATGGCTTAGGCTGTTGTATTACCCCCAAAACTGCATTACTCTTCCGCCAACTAAGCGGTGTAGCATACAAAAGAGCAAATTTAGTTATGATCCCTATTCACACAAATTTAATCCTGCTTAAGTTTCTCCTTCTTCACGCCGAGGGTAATGTTAAACACTAAACAAAAATTATTTCCCCTGAATATGCATAACGTTGTAAGAGCATTGAACATTATACCGTTGCTTCAAGCAGTGCCACTATCACCCTATGATCGTTTAGGCTTCTAACATTATAGGGTTATAATTTCTGCAAAGCAGTTTTGAGAATAAATAAAATTACACGCTTCACACAAGCTGCAATATTTGGTGACCCGTCAGCTGCAAGTCAGCTGTCTTTGGAAGCAAGACATCAGTATGGTCGTTATATTCGACTGCACTCCCACAGTACCTTGATCAAGGCTGATTTGCAGTGAATGATTCAGCGATTCACCACTTTACTATTCCTTACTATAAGCCACCCACATTCTTCTGACAGAACCCCAAAAGTGGTGCGAGGACTCACCGCCTGCAGGTGACACTGCCATGTCAACGTTCCCCACGAGGCCACTCACCGCGGCGGCAAACACTAACGCTTTAACGATGAACATTATCACCGTCGTCGTCATTGTCCAGGGTGCTGTGCACTGTGCGTCTTGGTTCCTGGCGGTCTGACTGAACACTACAGAGGCCTGGCTTCTCAGTCTGTTGCGGCAGGAAAGACGAGGAAGTGGAGGGGGAAGCGGCGACCGAGACCCGAGCACCACGACCTGAGAGATCGCTTGTGTTATAACACCTCGGTGTCACAGTCATATCAATAATTTGAAAAAAAAATGGCAGCAGGTATCAATGCACTAATGTTGTTACGTCAGGATGTGTAAATAGGTCGGAGTGAAAACTTGGGGAGAAGGTGCCTACAGGTCATAGTGTCAACAGAGATGAACGGAGACATTTGCCTTACAGAGGAGCATAATAATCTGCGTACTTTTGCTGGTATTGTTGGACGTGTTGAAAGAAGAAGGGTAGACTATATGGATGGAAAAATGTAGTCCATTTGGTTTAGACTGTAATATTATAGTTCGAAATATGTCCTTTTACTGCCACATCCAGAGTGTCTTGTGGGCTGAAACAACCTCAGACAGAAAACGATAGGTTGTATGTGACTACCACAAAAAATTAATTGATTTGTCGCTTCAAATAAGAAAGTTCCATAATCCAGAAATTACTCTACTTTTGTAGTAATGAAGTGCATTTCAAAGGTAATTTTGAACATCATGTTTAATTTTATCTGCGATTGCTCAAAACTGACTATTGCGGATAAACTTCAAGTTAAAGACAATTTCTCGAAAAGTTGAAACATTTAGACCAAGACTTTATTTCGGGTGAAACACTACGGTAACATTTTGTATCATCTGCCGGAATTAATTTGTTCAGTTCAGGAAAATACTGGTATACTGCTTGTGAGAGCCACGACCTCCTCTTCGAAATAAATCCCCACCATTCTTGCTTTAAATACTAAAGGAAATATGCAATCTAGATAACGTCGATGAATAAACTACGAAACGAATAACAGTGATTTTAGAAACGCAACGGCTCTTCTTGGATGCGTGATTAACCCCTTGCTAGTTCTCTACTACACAAACAAGTTACGAAATTTCTTCACGCGTAAGGTTGCTGCTGCACTTGGTTTATTATTGTTTTAGATTTTAAATTTCAGAGTAGTTTGAAGAAAATATTACCTTTCTACTTTTACACGACACGTTATGTGTTTTGTCGTATCTCAACAACATATTTAAATTCGATCATGCTCGGTGGATATTGCCAAATATTTGGGCCTCAATTTTAAAAATTTCATGACGACGCACTGATGCTTCAATATTAGAATACACGCACACAACGCTAGAACACTCATTACTCAAATAAATTTAGCACAAATAATTGTATCTGTGCGGTGGCACAGTGGTTAAGGTGCTTTGCTACAAATCGGAAGGTCGCTGGTTTGATTCCAGATGGTGTCATTGGAATTTTTCAATGACATAATCCTTCCGATCGCACTATGGCCCTGGGGTCGACTCAGCCTCCAACAGAAATGAATATCAGGAGCATTTTCTGGGGGTAAAGGCGGCCGGTGCGTAGGGCTGACAACCTTACCACCATCCTGTGCCGTTGTTATGTAATCTAGGCACCTTAACTTCCTGGAACCCCCTGGGCCACTCCAGGCATGTAACGGGACTGCTTTATCTTTTAGTTGTATCTGTATTTGTTATTTTAATGTATTTTCAACTATATATTTAAAACTTAATATTTTACACTTATACATTGTTTGTGAGTTCTTTGTGACATATCCTTAGTACAACACATCCCTGAATTTGGCCACAAAACGTGACCGAAAAATGTAGGAGGTTTTTCGACGTATATAACAAAGTTACACATCTATATGCACTTGTCGGTTTTATTCTCATATCTGGGCATAATTTTGTACCTCACAGAGAATACAGACTCTCTCAATTATAAAGACAGTCACGGAGAGATATCATAAACATAAGTACGTTTTCATGTAAAATGTATCCGTTTTTCGAGAAAAGGGGAAAGTATCAACAAATTTAATGAAAGCCTCAAACAAAATTTCACGGAAACCTTTCCGTTTGGATTCCTGCTGTACCATGCGGACAAAGCGACGGCGGACGAAGCGGTACACGAAGCTAGAAGGTAGACTTTGGCAACCGGTATGCGAACGCACCTAAAAACAAAACACACCTGAACGTCTGTTTCGTCGACACTGGTTCAAATTCGCCAATACAGCCAAATATCGCGCTCAACACTCTCCACTACATTGGATTCATGCAAAAACTTTACTTTTCCCTGCTACTTGTTCAAAATATTGATAGGTGGACCTAGTCTTAAGCAAATGGACACTTTAAGTGCAGCCAACTCGTTTCTTCATTTTATCGGTTTATCATCTCCATACTGAGTTCTGTTGATTACGTGTCTTGGGGTTACGTGTTATGCCTTGCCCATTTATTTACAAGATCTGTGCATGATTTACTTGGCCTGTCATCTCACTTTCGATTTTTTTACTCTGTAAACCAGACGGCTTAAGGAATATTCTTCTCTCTACTTTTATTCATCACAGCTAAGTCTGAGTAGGGCCTTTGCCAGCAGAGATTATGAAGTAACACAGGCTGCAACATCAACGATTTTAAATCGATCATAGATATGTTGTAGTACGATTAAGTAAAGCGTCAATTATGTGTGCCTAATGATTAGTGCTCATGCGTTCTCGCCTTAGGCTATATATGGATGGAAGCAGAGTGAGTGGTGAATATTAACCTTTTGGCGCCGGAATTATTTTTTTTATTTTAGCACACCCTGTATATAAAATGTGAATAATACAGGAACCAAACAAGTTATAATTATGAAACAAAAAGCATTTTGAAGAGAAAAAAACGGAGAGTATATACCGTGTTTAAAATATTCAGTAACTATATTTGTTAGGAACCCTTTTATAAACAGTCAAAGTTGAACGTATCGTCAGTACGTAAAGTCAGTTGTAAAGAGTGGCTGAAACTACAGCATTCCTTCATTAGTATGTGTTTTTTCCCTGCTATTTGTTTTACCCTCGCCGAGCATCACGTTTTTCCGTACATAAGTCTGCCGTAAATTTACATGCTGCGTTACGGAATTTGTGCATTATTGTTCTTAATGTCTCAAACGTAATAGTGCACTACGCGACATTTTAATCTCCGAAATTACTCAGTGCACATAAACGAAAGATGCTGATATTAATCTGCATTAAATCTTTTCGAGCCTTTCATTTTTGGTTTTCATCCGTTCAACACAACACTGACTTAACCCTCCGAATACTAGAATTTATCTACAAAGAAAATGCAAATGGTGTACTCCGCCAGATAGTACACAGACTCTACCAAGGCATTTTTAATTTATTGAAAAGGAAGTATGTAAAGCATGTTCGAGGACAAGTTACAAGTTTGTTCCCCTAACCAATTCGACTAAGTATTTGTACAGTGACAAAGGGGAGAATAAAGTGAATATAAATATAAGTAATAACAGCGAAAAATACTAAAAAAACACTATGACTGGGAATTCTTACTTTCATAAGCCCACGCGTAAATATATCTCATATCCGTGCAAGAGAAACACGACCTTTCCTACTCTGATTTCCACCAGACTCTTATGTGTCCAACAGTACTACATGCAGATCTCTGACACTGAATTTCAGTCAAATCGGGCAATGAGCGCTGGAAGTAGAGATATAATAATATAAACAGCCAACTAGATGCAACAATAACAAATTTTATTGATAATTACCATCAGCTCAACATATTTCGGAGCCTACTGCACAATGGGTACCGGGTCTTTACCGGGGGTAAAGTGCGACCGGGGAGTGCTGCTGACCACTCACCCCCTTCTAGTACCGCGGTCATAGAAGAGTAGAGCTATATCTGTACCCACCCTCTGGGCCTGTAACGGGATCACTTTACCTTTGTCAACATACGACGATAATTTCGCCCATCCTCAGGAGCACTAGACTGTGTTTACAGCTGGTGGTATACAATGCATCGACGATGCTACCTGCTGGCAGCATCGCCGGTGCATTATGCCACAAGCTGTAAACATAGTCTAGTGCTCCTGAGGATGGGCGAAATTATCGTCCGAAACATGTTGAGCTGATTGTAATTATCAATAAAATTTGTTATTTTTGTGTCTATTTGGCTGTTTATATTATTGTATCAATGATGCACGGTAACACAGACATCAACTAGAGATATAAATTTATTTAAACCCTTAAATAAACTATAAATTTTTATGAAACTCTCCATCGCCCCGTCAACATTTTTGGACCTCTCTTGTACTGTATATATTCCAAATGGCGGTTTAATTTTAGAATCATATGAAAACCGTGCATATATTTTGTGGGCAAGACGAACAGTCTTTGCTTGTTACAACATGTGGCGCGTGTTTACACTGGAACACGAAAAGTCAGATTGCTTTGCCTGTTTTCTCAGAAGCTGCTTGTGTTACAACCGATGGGATATGACAAAGAAATGGATATTGGTAGTATGTACAACCAAAGTTGAATCATTTTCTTATGCAATGAACATTTGACAGAAGGAAGGCGTAAAGTACCATATAGAGCAGTGTAGTATCTTCAGCATAAACAGGACAAAGTTCTATGTACTTGATTAAGCATTATATCATTAAGTTTTGAGGTGAAGACATAGTTTCACGTTTGCTGAACTTAGGCACTACTTTGAGGGGTGTGGCTGGCTTCAGGCACCTGCCTAAAGATTCGTTGACTAGGTTGCTGTTTGGACCCCAGGGCCTGGTTTAACAACTTGGAGAACAGAGAAATATCTTGCTCATACCAGGAATCCAACCATCGTCCATCAATAGTCAATCCCTTAACCCAGTCACTATACCGAAGAAGCTGTACTGACAGCTGTGTAATATTAAAGGCGTATACCTTTTTGCTCATAATTTGCAGCGGGTAATGATGTGTTCAGAGTAGTAGAGAAGGCATTTGGAAAACTGATGTACTCCACTAGCGTACATCTTGCAACTGTTCTTTGAATTTACACTGAAAGGGCTATGACAGCTCTTCTTGCCGTACTGAACAAACAGCTGGAGGCTGAGTGTAGGATGGGTAACTACCGAAACCTACCATGGCGTGGCAAGCAGGAAGCCCGACAGATGACTGTCTGCCGACAGCTACAGCACTTCGCGGGGAAGGGGGGTAACGAGGCAAAATAATATATTCTGGGCCTATAGACCTGTTTCAGCCACGGTTATTAAGTGTCAATGAGATTTGCGAATGATAAATATGAGTGGTAAAATAGAAACTTGTCAATAAGCGGTCGTGGACAATTTGAAGCTATACGTTTGCCTGGAAGGTTTGTTATTTGGCTCCCACAGACGTTCGCGAAAATAAAACATACATACACACACACACACATCAAGTAAGAAACGAATATCCAAACCCTGAAGAAGGATGTTGTTATGCCATTGAAAAATAAGACCTTGCAGTATATATTCGCATTCAGAACGTGGGCAACACAAGTTATCGACCGTAGCCACACCATTCCGAATCAGAACTGGACGCAGAGGAGCGTAAGATAATTTTATGACTGTTTGTTTTTTTGTTTCTTAGGTACAAACGGGGTTTTAGTGGAAAGCCCCAAGGGAAGGAGACCACATGGAATACCTAGGCGTAGATGCTAGTGATAATATTAAAATTGATCTTCAAGAAGTGGGATGGGGAGGCATGGACTCGATTGTTCTGGCTTAGGATAGGGTGAGGCGAAATGAGCTTGTGAACGTTGTAATGAACCTTCAGATTCCATAAAATGCGGGGAATTTCTTGACTAGCTGAGGGCCTGTTAGCTTCTCAAGAAAGACTCAACTCAATGGAGTTAGTTAATTAGTTGTTTCTTAGAATAATGAATAGAGGATACGAGAATTATAAATGGCTAATATCTGAAGTCCCGCAATTTTTATACTTGCTATTTCAGCCCTTGCCACTATTTAAATGTTATTTCTTATTGTTTTAATACCGAATTACTTACTTAGGACCCGTCTACCATTCAGGAAATGCTTTGGTGCTACCCTTCCTTCCAAGACTTCGTTGCTGTTTATGTCTCAACTGCTTGTTTCCAGATGCTCTTAAGGCCCCAAGGACCATTTCCAGGACCACGTCTGTTTGAAGTCGAGTGTTTATCTTCCTCCACACCATGTAGCTCTTGACACTGTTCCTTACGTGTCCCAAACGCCTGCGTCTTTGCATCGCCCCTTGTTGTGCAGACGGCGCTTAGAATTGCCGCCGTTAGGAACTATTGCAGTAAAATGGCCAGACACTTTTTTTTTTTTCTGTATGTCTCGGTATAACGGGAAAGGGTCTGGGAACGAATAGTTGTCCTGGTGATGGAAATTTAATATTGAATATTGGTGCCTTTCGCAGTTTCACTGAATCCGTCAAGGTTTTCTCCTTAACAAGTTATGTACATACATTTGAGGGACCCGTAAAGGTAAAAGTATGTTTGTTCTTCTCAGCACCATAAAGGCATAGAGGAGAAATAGAAATACAGTTCCACTTATTCTTTACTTCGTCTCTAGATGGAGGTGAGTAGTCGACTTCACGCTCCGGCCGATTTACCTCCGGAAAAAAACACTGAATAGAAATGAGACTGGGTGGTCTCTAGAGCCGGTCTGGACGTCTTGGTAAAGGAATAAGGTTCTTGCTCCTGTTCGGGTTCTAACCCCAGATTGTCCAGTCTGTAGCAAGTCATTATATGGAATACGCTATGCCGACTCCGGTAAATGACCTGTCATCATGGAAAATGTTTCGACCTCACATTCAAGTCTGAAAGCCATTCTCACAAATCATGGGGATTTCAAGCACCCTGAAATTGTAAAATTAAATAATGTGACATGTATTTAAAGCTCTTAAAGAGTAGGGAGTTTGATTACTGATGAAGAAATATGAATCAGCATTTTCCTTCTATGGATAATACTAAATACCTAAAGCATAGGTCGACGTGAAACACTGCCGTATTTTCTGCCGTAGTTTAACGGAGAAAGAGACATTTTTAAGTAATGATATTAACCCTATAAAATATTATATTAATAAGAATATTTTATACATCCTTAAGTGTTTCACACAGTATTTGTGTGCAAAAATTCCTATGTAGTGGGACAGTGTGTACTTAGGAGGTTTCAGAAACTCATTTTTCATTTTTAATGCGTTAAGACAGACAAGATGTGTCTTTCCGTAACGTTGTGTATGTTATTTCCTTTTCTTAACTACCGTGGAAAATGCTTCAAGGGCGCCATTTGATTACGGAGATTATATGTCTTCGGAGCATTTGGGAAGATCTGGAAGGTTGCGGCTGTAGTATAGACCTGTTTGACAACAGGCCCTGAATACTGGCCTGGAGGGTCCGTGGAAGTCTTCCTATATAAGGTACAGATTCACCCCAACCATTATTTCTACCTAGAAATCATATTCAAAGATCTTATGATTATAATTTTTGTACTTTTTTATCCGATACTTAAGGGGGACCGCGGTAGCAGAGTGGTTAAGGTGCTGTGCTACAAATCGGAAGGTCGCTGGTTCGATCCCAGCTGGTGTCATTGGAATTTTTCATCCTTCCGATCGCACCATGGCCCTGGGGTCGACTCAGCCTCTTACGGAAATGAGTACCAGTAAAAGGCGGCCAGTGCGTAAGGCTGACAATCTACCACCATCCTGTGCCGTTGTCATGTAATCTGGGAACCTTAACTTCCTGGAACCCTCTGGGCCACTCCATGCCTGTAACGGGACTGATTTACCTTACCTGTATCTGATATTTATAGTTTTGATTTAATACTCGTGTAATAAGATTTGGATCTCAGATGTGAGAAAATATTAATTGCAAGTTTTGCTGTTTACCATCTTATTTGCATTCTGATGCTGTTTAGCTACAGTAACCGCAACGTGTATCTGGATTTATATCTAAGATAAATATAAGTTGTTTTAGACAAATATAGGTAGGCTTTCGCCATTTTTATAGGCCACGCAGGACCTTACAGCGAGTAGAGGTATAGCTCTACTCTTATCTAGGACCTTTTGGCCCTAGATGGGGATGAGGGGGTCAGCCCCACGCCCCGGCCACCTCTACCCCCGGGAAAGACCCGGTACCCATCACGCACACACACACACACACACACATACGCATACGCACACACACATACATACACATACGCGCACACACACACACACACACACATATATATATATATGGCTTATTGTTTTAGGACTGTTAAAACTTAAAATAGCCGATAATCCTTTTTAGGTTTTCCGAAATCAATTATAGTGTGGTACTATCACACTATCAAGCTGTTAATTGTAGTAATAAATTTTCCAGTTTTTCAAGCTGTGGCGATAGTTCTTATTTGTATAATAGTTGCAGCGTTCACGGCTGCTGGAGGCAACGAAATATCTCCGGCCATCAGTCTTGTCAGAATGGGAAGAATGTCCAGTGTTTCATAGTATCTACTGGAATATAATTCTGCACTGGTGTGTGTGATCGCCTGAGAAAAATGCATTGCAATTTATATATGTGTTGTATAATTAGGTGGACATCCCTGCCAGTGGTATATGGCACTGGATATACAAGTTGCAGCTCGGTGTTCATGGGTTGCCTTTTAATTAGTCCTGCCAGCCGGTCAATCACTTCGAAGCACTGCATTTCCTGAAAGCGATTTCATAGAATTAGAAACGTTCTTATACCTTTGTATAAGATTTGTAGAACGTCTGGTCTTGTGTTGAGCTCCCTCTGCAAACGGTAGTGTGCATGCACTGTGTTATCGCAGGAATCGTTCCTCCAAAATTTTAATATGTCAGTAAGCCGAATTTAATGATGAAATTTTTATTAATGTCCCTGTACCTTATTATTTCTTATAGCTGTTGCGTATGACCGTTGTTAATTTGTTAGGCGTGATAAACACCGTATATAATAACCCGACACCTACTGGGTAAGTCCACCAGAATTTGATGATCATTTATGTTTGTGTGTGCTTGTTTGTGTGTATGTTTTTACCAAGTGCTCTTTTTACTTTGATGCTATATTAACGTTTATACGTCGAGAAGTGTTGTGTAGAGAGGCAGCTGCAACGCACATGTCCCGCGAGTTCCAACAAACTCCACGCTATTGACCTCCCGTTAAAATGATCAAGTTCGGAACTGGCCCAATAGTGCCGGATTCACACACACACACACACAAACACACACACACACACACACACACACAATAAGAACTTAATATCCATCATAAACAGTGAACCACGTGACTTGAAGGCGAATGTTATTTTTGTTTCCATATTTATTTCCAATAGATAACTTGACAAATAATGTTATTTTTTTCTAATATTTGAAGCAATGAAGTAATATTAACGTTTTTACAAATTTAGTATCAGTGGCTAATACTTACTTACTCCATGGAGCAGAGTCCTTCTTGAGAAACTAACCAGTGTTTAGCTAGTCAAGAAATTCCCCAGCATTTTTTGGAACCCAAAAGTTCGTTACCGCATTCACATGTACCCGCCACCTGTCCCTTTCCTGAGCCAGCTTGACCCAGCCCATACCCTCACTTCCCACTGCTGGAAGACCCATCTTAATATTATCCTTCCATCTACGTCTGGGTCTTCCACGTAGTCTCTTTCCCTCAGGTTTCCCCACCAAAACCCTGTATGCACCTCTCCTCTCCCCCTTACGCGCTACATGCCCTGCCTATCTCATTCGTGATTTTATCACCCGAACAATACTGAGTGAGAAGTACAGATCATTAAGTTCCTCATTATGTGGTTTTTTGCACTCCCCCGTGTACCTGGTCCCTCATAGGCCCAAACATTCTCTTCAGCACCCTATTCTCACACCCCCTCAACCTACCCTCCTCCCGCAATATCAACTATCGAGTTTCACACCCATGCAAAACAACAGACATAAGTATATTTCTGTATATCTTAATCTTTCTGTTTTTGGATAGCAAACTGAATTACAAAAGATTCTGCACCGAACGACTTCCCTGCTCTTAATTTCTTCATAGGTCGTACCAAATATCAGTCCAGGTCCGAGACTTTCTGTTTGAACATTTCGTAACAAGATGCGTTTTACGGTGAGGAGTTGTTAGCACCTCGCCCAACCCCCAAGCTGGAGGACCACACCTTGTCGGCTCGCCGCGACTGCTTATTCAATATATTCGCTAATCATATCGGGAATTCATAAGAAACATGTGGCTTGCAACTGAAGTTTTCTGGTTAAACACAAATTCGTGATGGGTCAAGCTTTGTTTATTTATTTAAACCTCGGTTGCCTGTCTGGCCTTTATTAAAAATCATTGCAAATGTTTCGACTATCAGGATAATGGAAGTGAGTATTACACATGTGGAAGGCACTGTTTTATTCATTTGCCACATTTGTCCTAAATTAATGTTGATCTATGTTGTGGACTTTCAACTTGTAAGAAATATACGTATCTGATTTTTTAAATATATTAATTTCTAATTTCAATATAAAAGATCATCCTTAAAAGTTTTCCTACTATTTTCTAGTCTGAACATGCGCGTTTACTGCGTCGTATAATTGCGAAGTCTTTTTTTTTTTGGGGGGGGGGGGGGGGGGGGGGGGGGGGGGGGGGGGGGGGGGAAAAGCGGGTTCCATTTTCTTTCTGCC
>Ga0123355_10008284_pt1 | contig 15705 bp, 21 predicted proteins | sample TergutEmb28metaG_3_FD_89872 | JGI IMG/M metagenome (GOLD analysis project Ga0123355, IMG submission 89872) | Embiratermes neotenicus P1 segment gut microbial communities from Petit-Saut dam, French Guiana - Emb289 P1 | ecosystem: Host-associated > Arthropoda: Insects > Digestive system > Gut ... | reverse complement strand
CTTGTGGTATCCGTATGGTATCCATGTGGTGTCCGTGTGGTATCCGAATGGTATCCGTATGGTATCTGTATGTTATCCGTGTTGTATCCGTCTGTTACCCGTGTGGTATTCGTGTGATATCCCTGTGGTATCCGTATGGTATCCATATGGTATAAGTGTGGTATCCGTGTGGTATCCCTCTCGTATCCATATTGTATCCCTGTTGTGTCCGTGTAGTATCCGTATGGTATCCGTGTGGTATCCGTGTGGTATCCGTATGATATCCGTATGGTATCCGTATGGTATCCGTATAGTCTCCGTGTCGTATCCGTGTGGTATCCTTATGGTATTCGTGTGCTATCCGTGTGTAATCCGTGTGTTATCCGTATGGTATCCATATGGTATCGTTGTGTTATCTGTGTGGTACCCGTGGGGTATCCGTGTGGTATCTGTGTGGTATTCGTATGGTATCCGTATGGTATCCGTGTGGTATCCGTATTATATCCGTGTGGTATTTGTGTGGTATCCGTATGGTATCCGTGTGATATCCATATTTTATCCGTGTGGTTTCCATATGGTATCCGTGTTACATCCATCTTTTATCCGTGTATATCCGTATGGTATCTGTGTGGTATCCGTATGGTATCCTTATGGTATCCGTATGGTACTCCGTGCGTTATCCGTATGGTATCCATGTGGTATCATTATGGTATCCGTGTGGTATCCGTGTGGTATTCGTAGGATTACCGTATGGTATCCGCACGGTATCTGTGTTGCATTCGTATTTTATCCGTGGGGTATCCATACGGTATCCATATGGTATCCTTGTGGTATCATTTTGGTATTCGTGTGGTTTTTTTTAATATGATATATTGGGCATGCTCCACTACCCCCGGCAGCACTACATGCATTTCCTCCACTATTTACATTGATTTCATACATTCAATTTGTCAAAGTCTATTGATTCAATGTATTCATAAAATTCCTTCTTATGCTTCGTTATGAGGTCTTACTTGCTTGCCGGCCAGGTCCCCATTTGCTGTTTAAGGACTTCTCGTTGTGCATTGAGTTCTTCGCATTGAAACATTATGTGGTCCATGGAATGATATTCGTTACCGCATCTGCACTTCGCATCCTCACTCAGGTGGAACAGGTGCAAGTAAGCCTTCGTCATCCCGTGCCCAGTCAGTACCGCTGTTAATTTTGGGGTGAGCTTTATTTTGGTTCGTAGTCTGTCTTGAAGTGTGGGAAAGTATTGCCTGGTTGCTGCAGGTTTTTGGCTTGTTGCCCACTCTCTTTGCCATTTTTGCCTAGCTGCTTCTCTGGCTTCCGTGTGGTATTCGTAGGATAACCGTATGGTATCCGCACGGTATCTGTGTGGCATTTGTATTTTATCCGTGTGGTATCCATATGGTAACCGAATGGTATCCGTATGGTTTACGTATGTTATTCTTATGGTATACGTGTGGTATTCGTGTGTTATCTGTACGGTAACAGTATGTTATCCGCGTGGTATCCGTGTGGTATCCGTCTGGTGTCGGAATGGCATTCGTATGTTATCCGTGTGGTATCCGTATGGTATTAATGTAGGATCCGGGTTATATCCGTGTGGTGTCCAGATGGTATCCTTGTGGCATTAATGTGTTATCCGTATGGTATCTGTATGGTATCCGTGTGGTATCATTATGGTATCCGTATGGTATGCGTATGGTTGCCGTGTGGATTCCGTATGGTATACGTATGGTATCCGTATTGTTTCCGTATGGTATCCGTATGGTATCGGTATGGTATCCGTACAGTATCCGTATGTTAGCCCTGTGTTATACGTGTGGTATCCTTGTGGTATCCGTTTGGTATCCGTAAGGTATCCGTGTTGTATCCATCTGGTATCCGTATGGTATTCGTATGGAAACCGTGTGGTGTCCGTATGATATCCATGTGGTATCCGTGTTAAATCCGTGTGGTATCCATGTGGCATCCGTGTTGTATCCGTGTGGTATTCGTACGGTATCCGAATATTATCCGTATGGTGTCCGTGTGGTATCCGTATGGTATGCGTATGGTATGCGTATGATATCCGTGTGTTATCCGCATTGTATCCGTATGGTATCCATATTGTTTCCGTATGCTATTCCTATGGTATCTGTATGGTATCCGTGTGGTATCCATATGGTATCCGTGTGGTATCCATATGGTATCCATGTGGTATCCGTTTGGTAACAGTAGGGTATCCTTATGGTGTACGTATGGTATCCGTTGGGCATCCGTATGTTTTCTGTTAGGTGTCTGTATGGTATTCGTATGGTACCCGTTTGGTATCCGTACGGTATCCGTATGGTATGCGTATGGCATCCTTTTGGTATCCGTACGGTATCCTTACGGTTTGCGTATGGTATCCGTAAAGTATCGGTGTCGTATCCGTGTGGTATCCGTGTTGTATCCGTGTGGTATCCGTGTTGTAACCGTGCGGTATCCGTGTTGTATCCTTTTGGTATTCGTGAGGTTTCCGTACGTTATCTGTATGTCAACCGTGTGGTATCCGTTTGGTGTCCGTATGTTATCCGTGTGATATCCGTGTGATTTCCGTATGCTGTCCTTGTGGTATTCGTGTGGTACCCGTGTGGTATACGTGTGATATCCGTATGTTATCCGTGAGGAATCTGTGTGGTATCAATGTGGTATGCGTGTGGTATCCGTATGGTATCCTTACGGTATCCGTGTGATATCCGTATGGTATCCGTGTTTTATCGGTATTGTATCCGTATGGTATCCCTGTGGTATCCCTATTGTATCCGTGTGATCCCCGTGTGGTATTCGTAAAATATCCGTATGGTATCTGTATGGTATCCGAGTTCTATCCGTCTCTTATCCATGAGGTATCCGTGTGTTATCCGGGTGATATCCGTATGGTATTTGTATGGTATCCGTGTGGTATCCGTGTTGTATCCCTCTGGTATCCATTTGGTATCCCTGCGTTATAAGTGTGGTATCCGTATGGTATCCATGTGGTATCCGTGTGGTATTCCTATGGTATCCGTGTGGTATCTGTGTGGTATCCGTGTGGTATCCGTATTGTATTCTTGTGGTATCTGTGTGGTAGCCGTATGGTATCCGTATGGTATCCGTGTTTTATCGGTGTGGTTTACGTGTTGTATCTTTGTGATATTCGTATGGTATACAAATGGTATCCGTGTGGGATCCGTATGTTGTCCGTGTGGTTTCCGTGTGGTATCGGTATGGTATCCGTGTAGTATCCGTACTGAATCCATATTGTATCCATATGCTATCCGTGTTGCATCTGTCTGTTATCCGTGTGGTATCCGTGTTGTATCTGTGTGTAATCCGTATGGTATCCTTATGATATCCGTGTAGTATCCGTATGGTACTCCATGTCGTATCCAAATAGTATCCGTGAGGTATACATATGTTATTCGCATGGTATCCATGTGGTATCCGTATGATGTACTTATGGTATCCGTGTGGTATCAGTAAGGTATCCGTACGGTATCCATATGGTAACTGAGTAGTATCCAATTCGTATCCGTAGGGTAACCGTATGGTATCCGCATGGTATCCGTTTGGCATCCGTATATTATCCGTTTGGTATCCGCTTGGTATCCGTATGGTATCCGTGTGGTATCCGTATTGTATCCGTATGTAATCCGTGTATTATCTGTAGGTATCCGTATATTATCCGTGTGGTATCCGTGTGGTATCCGTGTGGTATCCGTCTAGTATCCGTATTTTATCCGTGTGATATCCGTATGGTATCCATGTGATATCCGTGTTATATCCGTGTGGAATCCATATGGTATCCGTGTGGTATCCATGTGTTATCCGTATGGCATCCGTATGGTATCCGTATGGTATCCGTGTGGTATCCGTATTGTATCCGTATGGTATCCGTGTGGTATCCGTATAGTATTCGTATCGTACACGTATTGTTTCCGTATGGTATCCATATGGTTTCGGTATGTGATCCCTGTATAAGCCGTGTCCTAAACTTGTGGTATCCATGCTGTATCCGTGCGGTATCGGCGTGGTGTCCGTTTGGTATCCGTTTGGTGTCCGTACGGTATCCGTGTAGTATTCATATGGTATCCATGTGGTATCTGTGTTATATTCGTGTGGGATCCATGTGGTAACCGTGTGGTATCCATGTGGTTATCGTATGATATCCGTATGGCATCCGTATGGTATCCGTGTGGTATTCGTATGGTATTCGTATGGTAAGCGTTTGGTATCCGTGTTTTATCAGTATGGTATCCATAGGTATCCGCATTGTTTCTGTATGGTATCCATATGGTATCCGTGTGGTATCCGTATGTTATTCCTGTTTTATCTGTGTGGTATCTTTGTGGTGTCCGTGTGGTATCCTTTCGATATCCGTGCAGTATCCGTGTGGTATCCGTGTGGTATCCGTGTGGTATCCGTGTGGTATCCGTGTGTTTTCCGTATGGTATACGTATGGTATCTGTGTGATATCCGTGTGATATCCGTATGGTATCCGTGTGGTATCCGTGTGTTATCCGGATGGTATCCGTGTGGTATCCGTGTGGCATTCGTAAGCTATCCGTGTTGTATTCGTGTGATATCCGTATGGTATCCGTGTGGTAACTGTGCGGTATATATTTGTTATTCTTTTTTATCCGTATGATATCCTTGTAATATCCGTGTTGTGTCTGTGTGTTATCCGTGTTTTGTCGGTGTTGTATCCGTATGGTATCCCTGTGGTGTCCATTTGGTATCCGTATGGTATCCGTGTGGTATATGTGTGTTATCCGTATAGTATCCGTATTTTATCCGTTAGGTATCCGTGTTGTATCCATCTGTTTTCCGTGTGGTATCCATATGTTATCCGTATGGTATCCCTGTGGTATCTGTGTGGTATCCACCTTGTATCTATGTTGTATCCGTGTGGTGCCTATGTCGTATCCGCGTGGTATCTTTATGGTATCCGTGTTGTATCCGTGTGGTATCTGTATGGTATTCGTGTGGTATCCGTATGTTATCCGTGTGGTATACGTGTGGTAACCTTATGGTATCCGTTTCTTATCCGTGTGGTAACCGTATCGTATTCGTTTGTTATCCACATGGTATCCGTGTGGTATCCGTATGGTATCCGTATCGTATCCGTATCGTATCTGTGTGGTATCCGTGTGGTATCCTTATCTTATCCGCGTTGTATCTGTATGGTATCTGTTTGGTATCCATGTTTTATCCGGGTGGTATCCGCATGGTATCCGTATGGTATCCGTGTGGTATCGTTGTGGTATCCGTGTGATATCCGTATGTTATACGTGTGGCATCTGTGTGGTATCCATGTGGTGTCCGTGTGGTCTTCGTATGATATCTTTATGGTATACGTGTGGTATCCGTATGGTTCTCCGTGTCCTATCCGTATGTTATCAGTGTGGTATCGTTACGGTATCCGTATGGTACCCGTACGCTCCCCGTATGGTGTCCGTATGCTATCCGTGTGTTATCCGTAAGGAATCCGTGGGGTATCCGTAAGGGATCCGCATGGTATCTGTCTAATATCCGTGTGGTATCGGTATGGTATCAGTGTGGTATCTCTTTGGTATCCGTATGGTATCTTTGTTATATCCGTATGGTATCCTTGTGTTATCCGAAAGGTATCCGTTTTTATCCGTACGGTGTCCTTATGTTATTAGTGTGGTATCCGAGTGGTATTCGTGTGGTATCCGTATGGTATCCGTATAATATCCGTACATATCCGTTTGGTATCCGTGTGATATCCATATGTTATCCGTATGTTAGCCGTATTTTATCCGTGTGGTATCCATATGCTAACCGTGTGGTATCTGTGTGGTATCCGTGTTATATCCGTATGGTATCCCTGTGGTATCTGTGTGGTATCAGTGTGGTATCCGTATGGTATCCTTATGGTATCCGTGTGTTATCCATATGGTCTCCTTGTGCTATCGGTTTGGTATCAGTTTGGGGTCCGTGTGAGATCTGTATTGTATCCCTGTCGTTTCCGTATATTATCCCTTGGTATCCGTGTGTTATCCGTTTGGTATTCATATGGTATCCTTGTTGTATCCGTCTCTTATCCGTGTGGTATCCGTGTGGTATCCGTATGGTATCCGTATTTTATCCGTGTGGTATCCGTATTGTATACGTCTGATATCCATGTGGTTTCCGTGTGGTATCTGTGTGGTATCCGTGTGGTATCCATGTGGTATCCGAGTGGTTTCTGTATGCTATCCGTATGGTATGCGTGTGGTATCCATACGGTATCTCTGTGGTATCCGTATATTATCCGTGTGGAATCCGTGTGGTTTCCGTATTGTATCCGTATGGTATCCGTGTGGTATCCGTGTGGTATCCTTATATTATCCGTGTCGGATTCGTGTCGTATCCGTGTGGTAACAGTGTGGTGTCCGTATGGCATCCGTATTTCATCCGTATGTTATATGTGTGGTATCGATGTGTTATCCGTGTCTTATCCATATGGTTCCTTATGGTATCCGTGTGTTATCCGTATGGTACCGTGTAATATACGTGTGGTATCCGTGTGGTATCCGTGTGGTTTTCGTATGGTATCCGTAGTGTATGCGTGTGGTATCCGTATGGTATCCGTGTTTTATCCGTGTTCTATCCTTATGGTATCCGTATGGTATCCGTATCGTATCTGTGTGGTGTCCGTGTTTGTCCGTGTGGTGTCCGTGTGGTATCCTATGTTATCCGTATGGTATCCGTGTGGTATCCGTGTGGTATCCGTATTCTATCCGTTTGGTATCCGTGTGTTATCCGTGTGATATCCGTATGGTATCCGTGTGGTATCAGTATGGTGTCGGTGTGGAATCCGTGTGTTATCCATATGGTATTCTTACGGTATCCGTGTGTTATCCGTATGTTATCCTTGTGGTATCCGTATGTTATCCTGTGGTACCCGTGTCGTAACCGTATGGTATCCGTGTTGTATCGTTCTGTTATCCGTGTGGTATCCGTGTGGTGTCAGTGTGATATCCTTATGGTATCCGTGTGGTATAAGTCTGGTATCCATGTAATAACTGTGTGGTATCCGTGTGGTATCCGTGTGGTGTCCGTATGCTATCCGTATGGTATCCGTGTGGTATCCGTATGGTATCCGTAGTGTATGCATGTTGTATCCGTAAGGTATCCGTGTTTTTTTCCGTGCGGTATCCTTATGGTATCCGTATGGTATCCGTCTGCTATCCGTATGTTATCGGTATCGTATCTGTGTGGTATCCTACAGGTATCCGTATGGTATCCGTATGGTATCCGTGTTTTATCCGTATGCTTTTCGTGTGGTATCCGTGTTTTATCCGCGTGATATCCGTTTCGTGTCCGTTTCGTATCCGTTTCTTATTCGTATGGTATCCTTACCGTATCCGTGGTATATCCGTATGGTACCCTTACCGTATCCGTTTGTTATCGGTTTGGGATCCTTATGGTATCCGTTTAGTATCCCTGTTGTATCCGTATGTTGTCCTGTGGTATCCGTGTCTTATCCGTTTTGTATCCTTCTGTTATCCGTGTGGTATCCGTGTCGTATCCGAATGGTATCCTTATGGTATCCGTGTAGTATCCGTGTGTTATACGTCTGGTATCCATGTTGTATCCGTGAGGTATTCGTGTGGTATCTTTATTTTATCCGTATGTTATCCGTATGTTATCTGTGTGGTTTCCGTATGGTATCCGTTTGTTATCCGTGTGGTGTCCATATAGTATCTGTGTGGTATCCGTATATTATCCGTGTGGAATCCGTGTCGTATCCGTTTTGTATCCGTATAGTATCCGTGTGGTATCGGTGTTGTATCCGTGTGGTTTCCGTATGTTATCCATGTAGGATCCGTGTTGTATCCGTATTGTATCCGTGTGTTAACCGTGTGATGTCCGTATGGCATCCGTATGGTATCCGTATGTTATCTGTGTGGTATCTATTTTTTTATCCGTGTGGTATCCGTATGGTATCCGTGTAGTATCCGTGTTGTATCCGTGTGGTATCCGTATGGTATCCGTATAGTATTCGTATTGTATCCGAGTGGTATCCGTATGGTATCCGTAAGGTATCCGTGTTGTATCCGAATGGTATCCGTATTGTATCCGTGTTTTATCCGTGTGGTGTCTTTATGGTACCCGTATGGTATCCGTCTGCTATCCGTATGGTATCCGTATCGTATCTGTGTGGTATCCGTGTCGTATCCGAGTGGTATCCGTGCGGTATCCGTGTTGTATCCGTGTGGTATCCGTATGGTATCCGTACGGTATCCGTGTGTTATCCGTGTTGTATCCGTGTGGTATCCGTAAGGTATCAGTGTGGTATCCTTATGCTATCCGTGTGGTATCCGTATATGTATCCATTTGTTTGCCGTATATTATCAGAATGTTATCCGTTTGCAATCTGAGGTACTAATGCCTCCACCTGCGTATGGATTTTGAGCATTAAATAATGAAATATTAATGCAAGCGACATCAAATTGGTCTCTATTTATTTAACTATCAAGATAATGCCAGGTCCATTATATATAAGATTGATCCAAATATTTTGAATGCGGTAACAAACCTATGGGTTCCATAAAATGCTCGTATTTTCTTGACTTGCTGAAAACCGTTTAGCTTCTCAAGAAGAACTCTTCTCCATTGAGTGAATAAGTATTATCTGTCTTATACAATTGTTACTTCCAGTTTCTATGGATTTGAACGAATTGTTGAACAAAGTTGCTGACTTCGACTTCACTTCAAGTTCTTTGCGACAGCTTCTTATGCAGTGTGATTGCTATGGAGAAACAACGGCTGTAAATGGTACAGCATTATTCAGAGCTGTAGCGTAATAAGAAGTTTTAATCATAAAATTAGGCTCAGTAAAAGAAAAGCATGCGAAGGAAGGATACGACGAAATGACATCTTGAAAATTGCACATCAAAATTATATCTTCAACAACGTTTGTTCTTTGAAAGGCCAGGTTACACAATCATAAGATTTCGAAAATATTTCTGATGACTGTTTATAGGGCTGTATTAACCTGAAAGGGTATTATGCCCGTACAATCACGTGAAGGGTTTCTAAAAATGTTTAAATTTACAAAAATAGTACTAACGCAAATGGCCTATCAATATTCCCATTTTAATTTCTACAAACAAACTAAATATGCTGGCTATGGTAAGACTGGCGGTTTTAAACGGAAACTTCTACACCCCAAAGACCAATAGGAAGACCAAGACCCAGATGGGCGAATGTGGTCCAGATGAATGCATTACAACTGCTGCGGATAAGAGGATGGAAGAGAAGAGCTGAAGATAGGGATGAATGGAGGCGTCTTATGAGGGAGGCCAAGGCCAGGAAGGGGCTGTAGCGCCATACATGGATGGATGGTTGGTAAGACTGAGGGGCAAAGACCGGAAGAAGAACAAAGCTTCTGGGTTTTGAGCTTGGCAATATGGCGTCCTCTGGGTTGCCACTAGCACAAGCCGTGCTGTCATCACAGCAATCGCACCAAACTCATGTCGACGCCGTGCTTCATGAACTGTAAGGCCAGGTGAACAGACGTGAGAGCTGAATAGAATGCGGTTAGGTGAATTTGTACAGCTCCGTACAGTGTGTGTTTGAATAAGTGTGTCATCGGTAACACGTGTTACAGGTACAGAAACAACAGTTCTCTGCGTCAGTAGCTGTGTTGTTGGATCAGGCGTAACGGATAAACATGAAATTTACGAGGGAGAGTCAAATGAAAACCTTAAAAGTGCGATAAAAGTTCTAACCAAAGCTCGATTCTTTGTAAGTTTCAACAGTGATACTGATAGTTTGAAGAGTGGCCGACAGGTGGCAGTACGATACTACATAGAAAAATGAAGTCATTGTGTACCTTTTGTGTTCAGTAAATTACGAGATAAAACATATTTAAGGTTTTCATGTGACTCACTCTCGTAGTTTCTGTGAACGAAAAGCCAAAATAATAGCTTTGTCAGAGAGGGCGCTGTCCGTTGTGTTCCGATTTGTTTCCTTATCAGTGACTTATATTGAGGTTTGTTTTAGTGTGCTTCAGTCTTCGTTTTGAGCCCTACTTGCAGCGCTAAGTTTCAAACGAATTTCATATTTTTCTCCAAAATGCTTAATCATACAGCAAAGCAGTAGGCAAACTACATGTAATGTCTACAATACTGCTTGCATAATCTAGTCAAACTCTTTTATATCAGCGTCATTAAATATACTCCTTTTGCTCAGTTTCGATTCGTTATTGATATAATCGTAAATTAAATTGGCGTAGGACAATTGCCATTATTTAGCCATGGCTTCGTGAAATTATGAAAATAGTCAGACAGGGTGTTCCAGAAAAACTTTTGCCATACATTTTTGGTGATTCCTTTTCGATGTGGTGAAAGAGGGACATTGGTGGGCACCGTGTTCCTGCTGACACGTGGTGGGGTTTTGCCACCCTGCAAGGCAAGTATGTAATATGTCCTAACCCCCACATTTTTGTATTTCAACGGGTCGAAGTGCACGAAAGTTTAGTCCAGGGGCTGTGTGTTGTCGGCAGCCGAATCAGAGATTTTGTTAATAAAAAGAGAACGTTTCTTGTCAGTGTCACTTCAGTGAGTGTAGGATGTAATGCGCAAGGTCATTAATGGGAACTCGCTGTTGCCCTTATAAACAAAACGCTAACGCATTTTCCTTATAGTTGTATCAAATACAACCCGCCAGAGGCCAATGCGGTTTGGACAGATGAGATTTCCAAACGAGACTTTTGTTTATAAATTTGCAAAAAGAACTCATATGACGAACTGTACCAACAGCAGAGCGCACAACCTACTTACTTACTCACTCCATGCAGCAGGGTGCTTCTTGAGAAGTTAACCGGTTTTCAGCTAGTCAAGAAATCCCCCGCACTTTATGGAACCCAAAGGTTCATTACCGTATTCACAAGTGCCCGCCACCTGCTCGTATCCTGAGCCAGTTCGATCCAGTCCATACCCCCACATCCCACTTCCTGAAGATACATCTTAATATTATCCTTCCATCGACGCTTGGATCTCCCATGTGGTCTCTTTTCCCCAGGTTTCCCCACCAGGAACCCTGTATACGCCTCTCCTTTCCCCCCACACGCGTTACATGCCCCGCCTATCTCATTCTTCTCGATTTTATCACCCCAACAGTATTGGTGAAGGGTACATATCATTAAGTTCCCCAATATGTAGCTTTCTCCACTCCCTTGTTACCTCGTCCCTCCTAGGCCCAAATATTTTCCTTATCACCCTATTCTCAGAGACCCTCAGCCTACGTTCCTCCCTTAATATAAGCGACCAAGTATCACACCCATACAAAACAAAAAGCAAAATTATAATTCTGTACATCTTAATCTTTAAATTTTTGGATAGCAAACTGGAAGACAAAAGATTCTGTTCCGAATGATAGCAAGCATTTTACCAACACCTGTTATTACGATACATACAGTGTGTAATATAATTACATGCTGTGTATCGCTTCTGAGGTCCCAAAATGTGGCCTGTCGGAAAGATGAGTGTCAGGTATGCCTTCCGCTTGCTGTGTGGATCCGCTTTCAAATTTTGTGTAGTATGTTCCATTAGCAATGGTATCCAACCCACATGCAGTAGCTAATTAGCAGTGGAGTAGTATTTCAGCGAACAACTCTCTCGTACTGTTACCCACAATGCTGCTGTCTGGCAGTGTTACATGTTGTGCTGCATAAGTAGCAGGCGGATTTCTCCGGCTACTGCCGCCAAGGCCTGGTCACTTCTAGGTCCATCTCGAATTGGCCACGCGGCGATATGCTTTGGTCTTGCAAAACTGTTACCCTGTAGACGGAACGTTTTTGGCTACGGGCACTGCAGATGTGTTTAAATTGCATAGGGGAATCTTCAACCGTAACAAACCAAAGTTCTATTCAGGAAACAGATTGAAGTCAGGGAATGCTTGCTATTATTCGGTGCAGAACCTCTTGTCTTCCAGTTTGCTATCCAAAAATTTAAACATTAAAATACACAGAACTTCAATTTGGTTTTTGTTTTATACGGGTGTAAAACTTGGTTGCTTACTTAGGGAGGAACGTAAGCTGAGGGTGTTTGAGAAGAGGGTGTTGAGGAAAATATTTGGGCCTAAGAAGGACAAGGTAGCAGGGAAATGGAGAAAACTACATAATGAGGAGATTAATGATCTGTATTCCTCACCCAATACTGTTCAGACGATAAAATCGGGAAGAATGAGATGGGCGGGGCATTTAGATTTTATGGGGGAGAGGAGAGGTGTATACAGGGTTTTGGTGGGGAAACCTAAGGGAAGGAGACCACTTGGGAAAATCAGGCGTAGATGGGAAGATAATATTAAAATAGAACTTCAGGAAGTGGGATGTGGGTGTATGAACTGAATCGAGCTGGCTCAGAATAGGGACAGGTGGCGGGCACTTGTGAATACGGTAATGAACATTCGGGTTCCATAAAATGTGGGTAATTTCTTGACTCGCTGAGAACCGGTTAGCTTCTCAAGAAGGACTCTGCTCCATGGAGTAAGTATATAAGTAATTAAGTAAGTAAGTAAGTAAGTAAGTAGGAGAGTGTTGGTGCTGCGTGCATAGAGCTTTGGCTCTTTTCCCTAAGCACCGCGACGCCAAAAACTGGCGAGTATCCTGGTCGATATGCAATCATTGATGTGAGGGACCCCCAGGCGAAACAGAACGTATTAATTAATGTGGAATGGTATAGAATGTGTTCATGATACCTTTAAAGTCAACCAAAAGTGCAGTCGAGTAACCTGACGCAGTGCGTTTTTGAGCTCAATTCTTTGGTTTCGTTGCCTATAAAGGATTATATTGTGACCTTTTAAATTTGCAGTTAAGTTTTGTTAATTTCTTTGTGCACACTCATCTGAACTGCTACTCCACAAGTGGTTTGTAATCACAGTTTACATGTGGCAGTTTATTTTACTGTAAAATTATGTTTGTTTCCGTGATTTCAAACTTTCGCCATGTTGTGAATGTTTTATTCTCCCTTTTCGGTGATTCCCCGGCGTCTGAATTTTATGTGCGAGCGTTTCGAAACACTCTGTCTCTTCCATGTTCATAGGTCATGTGAACAAGATGAAACGTCGGTACATAAAATTCAGACGCCGGGGATTTAACCAAAAGTAAGAATACCGTTTGTTTTTCATGTTTGCACCGTGCATCAATGACAATTAAACACTTTATTAGCCAACTAATGCACAATATATAATATGTAGATACAATTAAAATTATAAAATATTTAAAAGTGCTCCAACATGTTTCGAATCACAGAGGATCCATCATCAGGGATCATTTACAGTGCAAACATGAAATTCGTTGATGCTAAACAGGCAAAAGCATGCTACGCCTGCAAGAACACTAGGCTAAAGTTACTTAAACCCAACGCTGCTCTATGGTTCAACAAAATGTTAATGTCAATGGAGACGATAGAACCATTTCTTAATTTTAGTCAAGCACTGTACAAGGCTCCCTGATGATGGATCCTCTGTGATCCGAAACATGTTGGAGCACTTTTAAATATTTTATAATTTTAATTGTATCCACGAATTATATATTGTGCATTAGTTGGATAATAAAATGTTTAAAACAATTTATGTTTTCTTTTAGGAAATAGAAATTTAGTATAGTTGAAATTAGTCATTACAGAATGTACCTGCAAATGTCCTGCAAACGGCTATGAAAGCCCGTCAGACCGCCAGAACAACGTCTGCATTGGTACGACAATGCCAAAAGACGATGAATGATATCTCTACCCGGCACACTGTGAGGCTGTATTGGGTATCTGGACATGCCGTCCTTGGAGTCTCTAGACACAATTTAAGAAGACAGACAAAACTGTGGTTGGATAACCAGCATTGGGCAAGGTGGTGAAGTCTTGTAAGTATTCTGAGAGAGGCTCGAGAATTGATTTCGGGCCCTAGTCCGGCTGCAAAGACCAGAGTTTTGAATTTACTAGGACACAATCCAAGGTCATGATTGGCCTACTTACTGGACATAATAATAAGACATCTTCACTTAATGGGGCTGCAGACAGTCCATTGTGTCGGAGGTGTGGAGCAGAGGATGAAACCTCAACCCACATTTTTTGTGAATGTGAAGCTTTGGCTTCACTCAGACATGTACAGTACATCTGGGTTCCTTCTTCGTGGGACCAGAGGATATTAAGAGTGTAAGTCTGGGGGCCATCTAGAACTTCAGCAAAGGAACAGAGCTACCATGAACTGGTATCAGATTATGTGGAACAAAGGGCCTGTTAAATTAAGTCTAGGTGCATCGGGACCACAAGGGCTCGAACCCAATCGAGATTCCTGGTGTATTTAAAAAGGTAAAGTTTTGGCTCAAAATTTCCTGAGCCAATCGGAAGGAGGGGGAAAAGGGGAGGAGCGGGTTATATTTTCCTTTTGTTTTTTACATCTTTCATGGATTCGTACTTACCTAACTTGCAGCTCTTTTAATTTATTTCTTTATAATCGAAAAAGGATTTATAGACGTTCGTTTGTCAGTTTATAAACACCAACAACAAAACCAAACCGTTCCAAGCTTCTCTCGACACACGCCCTTAAGCACCTACATTGTGTTACAAATTTTTCTTAATAAATCACTAATTACGGTTTATTGTTCATCCTAATGCTTGAAAATAAAACATGTTTTTCTCTTGCACAAGAAACATATTTCCTTTTGTTTATGTTAATAATTAATGTTTAAGAATTAAAACACTATGTTTCTTCAGCCCTTTATGGATGCCGTCTTGTCCATAGGGATGGGATGAATACCCCAAACTCGTTGAGGGAGAGACACCACAAAAAAGTTCTTTTTAAAATTAAAATTTCGATTTTTTCTTTCTTTTGTTGGATTTCTTCTATACCTCAATACTAGATAGACAAGAGTTCTGCCTGGCCACGATTCCATAACTTTGAACTCTAATACAACACACAGAGACATCTTCCGGAATAATTAACATATATATATATATACATACATACATACATACATACATATGTGTGTGTGTGTGTGTGTGTGTGTGTGTGTGTGTGTGTAGACCTATATCTTATTTTAATGGATTTGATCATTAACCTTTTGACACCTAACGACGACTATAGTGGTCGTACCGCACCGCTAACCTCTAAATGTTGCATTTTATATATTTATTCAATAAATATAGGTACTGAATATTTTAAACATGGTATATAACTCTCCGGTTTTTCTTCTTCAAAATGCAGTTTGTTTCATAAATCTAACATATTTGGTTCCTTTATTATTCACATTTTATATACAGGGTGTGCTAAAATTAAAAAAATAATTCCGGCGCCAAAAGGTTAATCTCTGTTTTAAATACGTAAATTCCCTGAGGATGGTCTGAAGATAATCGAAACATGTTAGATTCGTCGTGGATTATATGTGAACGCGTACATTTTAATACCTGTGTATTTTTTGGTATTATCTATCAAACTTATGTGTGTGTGTGTGTGTGGTGTGTGTGTGTGTGGTGTGTGTGGTGTGTGTGTGTGTGGTGTGTGTGTGGTGTGTGTGTGGTGTGTGTGTGTGGTTTGTGTGTGGTATGTGTGTGTGTGGGTGTTGTGTGTGTGTGGTGTGTGTGTGTGTGGTGTGTGTGGTGTGTGTGTGTGGGGTGTGTGTGTGTGGTGTGTGTGTGGTGTGTGTGTGTGGTGTGTGTGTGTGGTGTGTGTGTGTGGTGTGTGTGTTGTGTGTGTGTGGTGTGTGTG
>Ga0123355_10008283_pt1 | contig 15707 bp, 12 predicted proteins | sample TergutEmb28metaG_3_FD_89872 | JGI IMG/M metagenome (GOLD analysis project Ga0123355, IMG submission 89872) | Embiratermes neotenicus P1 segment gut microbial communities from Petit-Saut dam, French Guiana - Emb289 P1 | ecosystem: Host-associated > Arthropoda: Insects > Digestive system > Gut ... | reverse complement strand
ATTTATTATTATTTTTGTTTAGAGAAAGTGTCTTTAAGGGAAATGTTATATTAAAATAGTATAAAAATGTATTCATGAACGTGTTAAAAGAATCATTTACATCGTCCATAGCTAAAATATGGTAGTGGTGTTACCTTTAAGCTTACTTACCTGCTTTATTTGATGTACAGAATGTTTTATGACTTTGTGTCAGTACTTTAGGAGCCTATTGCTATGGTCATTAGCAGTCACAATTGTTGTAAAAACACAGATCAAAATCTCAGTGGTTACTGAGTGTGGTTATGTGCAGTTCCAATCTGATTACATGTAACAATACCATCCCATGAACCAGTCCTTACACAGTACAGTTGGTTTTACAATAAATGTCTGTAGCAACTAAAAGTGACATCTTGGAGGAACCTGCTGTCTGCATCTTCAGGGTGCATTAACATGGTATCATGTTCAACAGCACCATAATTCTAATATTCTGTGCCATGAGAACCTGGTGTCTAATGTAGGGCAATTTGATAACTAGTAGTGAGACTTTAAACTGCTTGAGAAGTCTGCTGTTCCATAGAGTTAATTAGTAATCTTTCTTTATTATCTTTTCAGGTCCCCCACCTCATAATGGAAAGCCTCCTGTAAACCAGTGCATTTACCAGTGATGTAACTTCTGGGCATTCAGTACTATAGTTCATTTCAAGAAAAGTTGTCCAGGTACAGTAATATATGTATCATATAATTTATAATCCATTCGTAGTGCTGCTGTGGTGAATAATCACTCTGATTAAAAAGGATTTGTGACATTTGATGTTTAAACATCTGTGAGAATTGGGTTTGTGGTCTGCTGGGATTACATTTATAGCAACATTTTGCAGGAACCTCCTGCCTCAATTTTCAGAGCAGATGGTGGAGACAGCAGGTGTCTCAGAAATGTAGGTGCACAAAACCTCATAATGTCACATCTCCGGAGATGGTAATCTTCAAAGTTACAGCTGTGAAGATCTCAAGTTTTGCAAAATGTGCTTCTGTATCCATGTCATGATTATCCAATGTGTGGATAATGCATGAATATTCTTGTTGTTTTATTATTTGTTAAATGCTTTTGAAAATTTACAGAAATTCTCAAACTTTTATCTGTTCCCTTCCCAGTAGGTGGTTCACCCAATTTGTATTCTTTTCTTGGAACTAGGGTAGCTCAGTCAGTTTATTAACTATACTACATGACTAGAGAACTGGGTTTTGATTCTTGGTGTTGGGCTGAGATTTTTCTCATTGCCACTGTACCTGGATTGGCTTTGATGCCTACCCAACCTCATGTCCAGTTTGTTGCAGGGGTTTTATCCCCTGGGTTAAGAGGTTGGAGTGTGGTGTTAACTACTTATCTCCATCTAGTAGTGAAGTTTCAGAAGGCCTGGACACATGCCACCACAAGATGATCACAGCCTATAGTGGGTTGTAGTTCTACCAGTCTGTTTTCTGCATATGCTACAAATTTTTCTTTCAATGCTGTCAAGTTACAGGGGAAACTAAAGACTTCCAGATAGCCATGGCCCTTTGTGACTGCTAATAATGTCTGTCACTCACCAGTATGAGGACTTCATGATGGAATGCGCTGAGTGGTTTTGTTCAGGGAACAATTTCAGTTATTTAAAGTGAAAACAAATTTGAGTTATTATGTACAAGGCATTAAAATAAAAAAATAATTAAAATAAAACAAATTTGAGAATTTATTATTATATTACACATTAAGACAAATGTGAGAAATCCACACAGTGAACAAGTTCATGCAGAGCTCAGGAAGTGAAGTGATTTAATTGTCAGATAAAGGAATTATGCAGTATATATTGATCTTTCTGGTTGGCAAGATTGTGTAACCTTCCGGATAGAACAGCCATTATAAGACCGGCTAATTCTGAGTGTATAATATTATGAGTTTTACAGGAAGTAAGTAGCAAAATAATCAGCTGGTAGTGGTACTCGCTTGGCAGAGGCACTGAAATGATTGTTATGACATACGCAAAGAATAATACATATCATGTATGTATCTACAACAAACCAAAGTTGGAAAAGTGTAAAAAAAAAAAAAAAGTTACTAGTGTGTTGCAACATCTGCTTGGTAAATCTTCCCTGTATGCAGTGTATGTTCACTGCAGCATATGGCCACAGAGGAAAATATTTTTTTTAAAAATACTTTGACAGATGTCTGGAAAGGATTAATTAAAAATATGGTAAGCCCCTTACTTACATGGATCTGTAGTTGCATGGGTGTATGAGTATCCCCTCCCCCCCTTTTTTTTTGTTTGTTTAAAAAGTATAAGCACTTCCAATTGTATGGCTATTAGCACCACACACAGTGTTAAAGAATTATAATGCATTATATTATGGTATATTATGATACATTTTTATTTTATGTATATTTACATTATACCATGTGTTTTCATGGGAATTTCCAGTCATTTTTCTGTATATATAATGTACTTACTTTATGAATACATTTTCATTTTATTTACATTCTGTTTTTATAAGCACTACTTTTCTGAGCTTTACCTAGCCACTGTAAGAAGTGTACATGCCAAAAATTTTATTGTATTTAAGCATTGTTGGACTTACGTGGTTTTTAATGTGCATGAAACTTCCAGAACACATTAACTGTGTAAGTTGGGACTGACTGTAAGATAACATTTGGCTTTGTTGTTCCTTCTTGTTAGTCATGCCTCTTCATATTTATTAAAGGTAAGAAGAGAAAGCTGTCCTGTTGTTTAATTAAGCACCAGAATGTGAAGGTGTAAGTTCTAGCTGAGGTTTAGCTGCCTGCATTATTAACCTTAGAAATAGATATAGTACAGTGGTCAGCTTCATGCCATGGCTGCTTGACCCACTGGTGGAAGGTCTTTCTGTACTAACTGGATAGGAAGTGCTTGGGTCCCATGCCCGATATGGATGGAGTGAAGAAGAGGGAAATGTTTGTCCCTGCTAGGAACTGAGTACCAGTACGCAGGTTGTCCTGTTTACAGCCTAGTACTGACTGGGCTGTCCCCAGCCTCTCTGTCATTATAGCAGCTCAAATAATTGAGAGCATGTTTTTATTTTGTTTACATAAATTATTCAAGACACAAGAAATGTTATCACCTTACCTCCAGAAAAATATTGCATACAACAAAGTTTATTGGCGTGTGATGATGCATCTCACATATAATGAACTATGTTACATCGGTAGAATAAAAATATAGAATGTAATTAAGCAAAGATTTGTAATATCATAAAAGTGCATTGTGAAAATCCCTATTTCACACTGCATGATATCCATAATATATACATGTCCCTAGAGTTTGTAACTTGGGAAACTATAATTTTTTATATACAATGAGGAAAAAACTGTGTACCAGAGTTTAATGTACCTTAATTGTGTATAATACCATGTATCTATCATTGTTCTTTATTCTTTATTATTAATTCCATGTAGGTTGGTGGAGGTTTACTGATAATTTAAAGGATCCTGTTATCTCCAACATGAGAGTAATGATGGTGGGGGGACACACACATCTGTACACTTCTACCAAACCAGATGGCATCTCATCACTGAAGACACTTCATAGTCTCTGCCAGAGAATGTCGTATCTCTTTGTTTATTTACATTGCAGTAGACTCCAATGTACAGAACAAAAATAAATTTCCGTATCCATTACTCTTCTGTATCCTTCAATGGTTTAGGTGTTTGGACAAAGTACAGAACATTTACAACATAAAAGATTGTTGTCTTGTATTAAATGTATGGTGAACTACTACATTTACAACTGTCCTGTAAAGAAGGAATTGAAGATTTCATGGCAAATAAATATACTGAAATTTTTTTTTTGTGTTCGGTACCATTGTGCTTGTGCTGATGAAATCAACCCTGTTGATGTATTCAGAGTAAATCTCTGAAATGTTAGTTTGTAGGACAACCATGACACACTTCATCATTAGAGAAGAATTTAATGTATACTCCAAGGGTAAGCAAATATCTTGAGTATGTTGTCAGTCTAGCCATGGGCTCCATGTTTGGTTGAATTTTGCTGGATTTGCTCCATCATAATCCAGTGGTTTACTGATATCACGATGTAAGCTTTGTTTTTGTGTTGTTAACATGTTATACAACTTTCTCATAATTGTTTCCTTTGTATTCACTAAATTGTGCATTTCACAAGGATCTGACACAACATTAAACAAACAAGGTTGCTTTGTTACAGAAGGATTGCAGTTTGACTCTGGATACTGGCTTTCAAAGTTGCATTTGACAGTTGCTGAGTCCCGTATATCATTTATTTCATTTGCAGTAGCTGTACGACTGTTTGATGCAAGTGACTTCCATGCTGTGCTATTTGTGACTGATGATATATTATAAACTGGATTTCTGCCTTCATGATATCTTTCTCCGTAATATTTGTCTGCTGAACCATTTACGCCAAATGATCCTTGAAGGAGAGAAATAATTTCAAAACATTAAGCTACTTCTCATTTAGATACATGATTTAACACTTAGGGGACAAACCCCGACTACAGTAATATTTTATTAAGCATGGCGACAGAGCTATCCCTGATTGTATTTGTTCACAGTCTACTATGTTTATATCATTGCCCCATAGTGTTCTGTTATATATTTTTTTAAACTAGGAATTTTCATTCCTGTTAACAGATTGTATGTTTAGCCTTCTTTCCAAGCACTTTTAAGAGAATAACAAGCAAAATATTAAAAATATGAAATACTGAGAAAAAAATCTGGTTTGGAGGGAGTGTTGATTCTCAAAAAATTGATGGACCTTTATCAGCTGTATATTATGCAGTGTCAGGTGATGGATGGTAGTGAACAATGAAATGGGTTGAGGGATAAAGAGAGAGAATGTTGTATTTAATGAAGCTGTCGGTTATAATGATAGTATAGTGTCGTTTGGGGTATGAATGAAATATGAGTGTGGAGCACTGATGGAATGATACAGTTAAGAAACTGAAGTTCTCAGAGAGAACATATCCCAGTGCCAATTTGTCCTCTTCAAATCCCACACATATTGGCCTATGCCTCTGGGTTGAGAGGACATGAACCATTACATGGCCATTATGAATTGGAAGGGAAGGGAAAAGAGCTGCTCATGGCCTCTCAAACAGCTGTATCCCAATGTTGAAAACTGCAGAATAACCAGCCTTGAGACTGTAATCAAACATAATTCCTCCTAAATGGAGAACAGGTTTGTCACAACATATTCTGTAAATAAGAAGACTCAAAAGCTATGTAGCCTGCTCAAATCAGCTTGTCATAAAGTGTTGTGGTTAAGAGATCACATTATCAGACTACGTAGAAATTCCTAGCTTCTTTCAGTTTTGCTGCTGAAAATGCCATTTCAGAGGTGGGGTGCCTTACAAAGGAATCTGATCTTCACACTTTGTGAACAGCAGTTGGTAGCAAGAACTTGAAGCTTAATGTGTTACAGTCACAAAGTTTTACATTTGTCAGTTGCGAGGCTTCAAGAATAACACACACTGGATGGCTAGTCATAAGGTCTCAAGTCATGCGGCTGTTTACAGTACTACCATAGTGCAATATTAATACTACAACTTAAACCTTTTAAACCACAGTAGTTATTGTATTTAAATGTCAAGGAAAGCTTTAGGAATATTATATTTCTCCTACGTGCATTCAATTATGACTCATGATATAATACACTATGTACATATAAGGGAATTGGGAATTTACTGTTGCTTTTACTTCTTGTATTTTGCAGGATTAATTATAAAATGTATATATGATACAATTATTTTATGTCTATTTTACATTTGTATCAAGACAAGCTCTATATCCTATAGGTTTTGGATGACCTTGTATGAATCAATAGAATGTATAATAAATGAATGAGTGAATGAATGGTCTGCTGACACATGTGGTTCATTATGATTCTCACAATCAACACTGATTAGTGCTCCAAGTGTCTTTAACTGGTTTATTTTTGTAATGTACATGTAGTGATTTTACTGTGGGGCAAGAACTTAATTTGTAAATATTACTCATATGAATTTCAGGCTCTTAAGTGTTAAAAACTAAAATTATATAGTATAGCCAGCATTACATGGATGGCATTTTCTTCACACCACATACAGTTGTTGTACCACCTTAAACTGACTGTGTAAGTCTCATTTGTAATAATGAGGTGTGATGCATGAAGATTTGATGGGTATTTTTGACTGGCTTTATATTGCTTACATAGCTGAACATATCACTGCAGTGATGAATGTCTACCTCCTAACCTCCACATGTAGTACATGTCTTTCTACACAAATACAGAAGAGTACTGTCAGATGAAATGATTTTAAGAAACTGAAAAATAAATTTCAGCCTAATAAAAGGATTTATATTCTAAACCAAAGGGGATGCATTGCATACATTTAAATGCTGATTTGGAATTTTGCAAGAGGCTCACCAAAGACTAGTTTCCAGTCTCCATCCCTAATGGCTGCATTTTTCATGGTCTCATCTATGTTGATTATCAACTGTGTGCGTGTAGATGTCTGGTTGGTACTGATGCTGCTCCATTGGTCAATGCCATCTAGATTGCTGGCCAATTCAGAGCCATTTCCTCCTGCAGCAGTGATCAATGTGGGCAACCAGTCTGTGATGTGCATCAGCTGGAAGAAAAGTTTGTACAAAATAGTGCATATCTTAAACACACTAGACTGCAGTCCAGTAGACTCAACAGAACAAGTTTCGCATGATTCTTTTCCACCTGATGATGTGAAAGCAGAGCCAACGTCTGAAATGTGTGGGAAGTCTAATAGATATGTTAGTTCAATAACATGGTCTTGTCAAGAACCTGTAGACATGTCTTAAACACATTACATGTGTCATGTGTTGAAGTCCACAAAAAAGTTTTGGGTTGTAGGACTGTTGTTAACGCATTACTAAGTGCTAAAGTTAATAGGACTGTTATTAACTCAAAAAAGAAATCCAAACAAGACTGTCAGTACAGAACCTAAATTACACAAGGTGGGAAAGCTACAGCTTGCACTGGAGTGTTCAGAATTCCACATACATTTTTTGTGTAATTACTCACTTATGGAAGTGCACTTCTATAATGATAGATTCTATGAAAATCAAGTTTATTTAAGGACATTTCTCATCATAGTTTATGAAAACCTATCAAGCACTTCTGAGTTGCAACAGATGGAGAGTTGAACTGTCAGATAGTCTACCCAGTATGCTTTCAATTTATGCACCATGTGCAGAGAATACTTAATGACATCAGTTTTAGTAATGACATGTACCCCAAAGCAAAAGTAAGAAGAGTGTCATCACTCATTACCATCTTCATATAATAAGCTAAAATTTATTAAGCAACATGTTTTCATCTTACTACACGAAGATTGTTGTTAATGATGATACTCTCCTTACCTTTGTATTTTTGTGTCACAGTGGGATGCCACACTTATTGTACTTCAAAAGCAAACAAATACACTGGTTCATACTGCCATAATTTTATTGTCAGAACCTGTCTTGTGAAAAATGGATATAGTGTGTAAATTTGAGGTTGCACCAAAACTAGAGGGACTTTTAAGGGATGCATCATGTGCCCTTAAGCCCATTCTTACCTTATGTTGGCTGCGCTTTGATTTATGTCTGTGGTGTATGTTCATGGTTAAGGTAACTAAGAACTTATATGTCCTTTGTTCTTGTGCTGACAGACTTGTGATGATATTTAATTCCCTATTTTTAATGCTGTTTGTTGTGGTTCTTTGCACATGCCCAGGAGTGCTACAGGAATGTGTGCACTGGCTTCAAGTGTGTTACACTGATGTAATTACCTCATTAGATACACGACGAGACTCATTGATCAGTGGACTCCAAACCAAACCAACACACCTCACACCTCCTTCCCACAGTGTTGCCTTAACCTGCAGACCAGATATAATGAAAAACAAAAAATTGCAAGTACAGTGACATATATCTGAGTTACAAAATCATAAAGAATGTGGTGAGTGGAATATATAATACATGTGGATACAAATGACTGATTGCAAAACCTCAATGGAACAGTCCATTTGGAAGTTCAGAGTCTAAATGATAGAATAATACTTCAATAGATCTTAAGTCGATTGATTGATTGATTGATTGATTGTTGGGTTTGAAATCAGAACTGTTGTACATATGTATGAAGGGTGGAAATGGGTTTTCAGAAATGGATTACTATACTTGTTAATTTATAGTTTCTGCTAGTGTCATCATATATTGAAATTTCCAAACTGATGTAGGCATTTCAAGCTTGCATTTTAAGATTTTATGTATTGATGCATACTTCTTCTCTTGATTCAGTTGTGGATGAAAAATGGTATGATGGTGTTTGAACATAAAGTTTCTGATTTCACTGCATATATAATGTAATAAAGTTTGCCTTATTTCCTAATCCTATTATGTTATGGTTTGATGCAGATGAAGTGGCAATCTTAAAAGATATGAAACGAATGCTATTTTCCTGTGGCTTCTTGAAGATAAGCTGATTTTATTGTATTTAACATGTGGCATTTACTCTTCATATATACAAATATATTGTCCTCCATGGAAATACTGCGTTTTGATTCTTCACCTACTGAGCGACGCTTTTATACTGCATACGTATGATGAATGGTAATGTAATTATGAATGACAAATTATGATTAATGTAGAAGGATCATGGCCAAATTGAAGTTATTTCCCTGGAGAGAATGAGGATAAGCATTAAGAATCTCATCTATGGTAACCAGTCTCTGGGCAGAGATTTGAACTCTGGATTTTCTGAATGTTAAACAAGAGGGGCTATCATGTGGCTTGGATATCTGGTGTGTGGCAGTTAATAGCTGAAATCTTCTTGGATTTGCAGGAACCATGAATTGTGCTTTGTCCATTAAAGAAGCCAACCTAAGAAACTGTGAGTTTGAAGAATCATAGCTCAAGGGATGGGGTGGCCATGAGGGGAGAAGTAGTGCAGCACCCAGGGCAGCAGACTCAAAAGGATAGCAAAATGGGTGGCAAAATATTTATTTCCTGTAAAAAAAGTTATAAAGTTTCTGCTTTCTGTTAGGGAGAGTCTTTTTTTCCCGGGTCACAAAAAACCTAGCTGTGCCACTGTGGGTTCCAGTAATTCTGTCCTAGTCAATTGTTTGTAGCAAACCAGTATTCTCACCCCTCTAAGAGGATAGTTCGATCCCCAGTTCTGAAAGTCACCAATGCTTGGAGCACCATTGTCAATGCTTGGAGCACGATTGTCAATGCTTGGAGCACCATTGTCAGAGATAAAAATTATTATTGAATTATTCAGCATTTCTGTCTCCATCAGGGTTTGCACTATATGTCCAACAGACTCGTCCAGCTTGGAGACCATAGCTGTAACATACACACACATGAAGACTTATTACAAAACAATAGTCTACTTATGAAACAATTATTCTCTTTGTTTAATTTGGTGACAAGTTACTAGTGCATTTATTTATCTGTTATTCATACAGTGTATTCTCTCCTCTGGGTTGTGATGCCATGTAGTCTTGTAAGAATTCACGGACACTTTGGAGGTATTTACTGCCTCTATCTGAAGGTTTTTTGACTTGTGCATTTACATAATTTACTAACAGATATTTTAAGAGGCACCAATTATATTGAAACATAAACTGTTTTCTTATGTTTGAACAAATTGCTACATTTATTAGGAGATTTAAACATGGTGACATGTTCCTTTATGTTGTGTTCAGGAAGCACAGATGGAACACTCATTGTGTGAGATGTTAGTGGTAGATTTATGTCATGTGGGTGTGATCTGAACAGGATCAAATACGTACTAACTAGCTTGTATGTGGATTCTATACAAATAATTAAGTGTTGTAACATTTAGTAGGAGACTATTTGTATCTAATATAAATAACTACTATGCAGGAATACACATCTTTTTTTATTCTCCTCACTTAGTATTTTAAGTTTCTTTAAATCAAGAACTGTGAAGTGGGCGAGACATCCAGTTTGCATTGTAAATAAAAAATGCGTACAAAATTTTTTTGTCAGAAGAGCTCTGTTGTCTTCTGGGATATTATGCATCCGAGAGTGACATTTCCTTCCTGATGTTTCAGGACAGCCTATGGGTCCCATCTTCAAGGGTCAAGAAATCCAAGAAGAAGTTTTTGATAAAAAATAAATAGGTTTAGGTGCCTGCATAGTAATAAAATCAATTTAACTGTCCATTAGCAGGCATTTGTGATGAGAGTAATGAAGCTTTGAGCTGCATCATGACACAGTTTCTTGATTATCTTAGTAACTATCAATTGATCAAGGAGGATTGTGGTATGGAGTTCAACTGTGGTCAGGGCTCGTACAAGGTGAAATGCCATCCAAGGTGACCAGTGATTCTGCATCCCTTCCTTATTTAAAATCAAATTTAACTTTCTCGCAAATTGTCAAAATTAATAACATGAAATTTCCACTGTGACATATACCAGCACTGATGTTGTAATTCTGTCGCATAACATGTAGGTGACTGCCAAGTAACGATCACAATGTGAATAAAGGAGAGTCAGGCATTTGATTTAGCTGTTCTCTTGCATGGGCTGTAGCTCTTCTGAAGTGGGGTGTTTCATGAAATGAAATGTAAACAATAATGTACAGATTTTGGAAATTAGTAGAAGTGTGTCTGTTATTGGATACATGTATGTCAGATAATTTTAGGGTGTTAGAAGGCTCTGTCTTGAAGTGCTTGATGCTTGAACAGCTTAAGGGAACTGGGAAATGTGTGAAGTTGATACCTTTTTATTCTGCCACATATATACATAGGGTGCACCCAGTAGTACAAGCAACCCTTATTTAATTATGGGCTGGCACCTAACAGTGCCACTGTAACTACTAAGATAATAACCAATTAAAATAATCATGTAGAGCAACTACAAATGGAAATAATTTATTAAACAAAATTACTAAGTTTTATTTTCCATTTATGTTTTCCGGCATTTATCTGCGTTGTAGTAACATGAAAGAAAGTTGTGGTTTACACTTTCAGGCTGTTTTTATTATTTGTATATTTCCTTGCTTTGCTCTTGCCAGTAAATATACCAGTTCTCCTCGATTGTCTGAGGTTCACGCACGGTCTATGTAGTATGGCAAAAATCGGGCGTGGGGCATTTCTAAAGTTGAATAAATTGTAAATAATATGACTTGACAGTGCGCTAGTGGAGTATCCAAATTACGTAGCACCCACCCGAGTCTGTTTCGGGTGTACTTAACGTCACTTTCATCGAGTGACGTAAAAAACTTAAGTTAAATTAAAGTCTAAAAAATGAAACCATGCAAGGAAATTCGCCATCACTCCCGTAATAGTATGGAGCTTGTGACAGTCTGAAGGCATCGGTATCTGCAGGTTATATATTGTGTGAGAACGGTACATCGGAGAAGAATAACGCCACAACATTTGTATATCAACTATGCGCGAATATTGATGTAGCCATGCAGTTCGTACAAGACACCGGCGTCTTGAATTTCTACTGAAAATTTTCTGAAAGTCGACCAGCCTCGTGGTCAGAGTCTCTGACTACTAATCATGAGGTCCCGGGTTCGATTCCCGGTTTTACCATGGGAATTTTCCCTGAAAGGGAGGATTCCCGCGGTTACTATGGTCTGGGTAGGTTAGTAGAAATTAGGTATAAGGGCTCCCCTGGCACTACATCCTCCTATATCACCACTCACATCATCGAGACAACGTAACCGCGCCTCATGGGCGTCCCAACCTCAGAAGTCGGTTACACTTCTGCCATGCCCAGGAATGAAGACCACGAAGTCCGTAAAGGACATGTGGGGCATTGGATTAAGAAAAGAAAAGAAAAGAAAAGGAAAGAAAAGAAAAAAAACTGAAAGTGAAGAATTCATTGCGTTGGAAATTACGCAACATGAAGGTAAGGTGGGGCTTGTACAACACGTACAAATTAAGCATTAGAATTGACACCGAGGTACTGCGTTTTACAACAAATAATACTCCTGATGTAAACACACAAATAAAACGAAAAATGTTGAGCGGATTAGTGATAGACATCTTAAAGCAGGCATGGTCTAACGGGACTTAATTATTCGCTGAAGGTTTGAGGTTAAACATGTTTGCAGGGGACATTGGGTGATTGGCAATAATCGATGATGTACTGGTGGCGTATATATCGGTGCCCAAAATAAAACTATCGGTGAATTATTAACATGTATTAAGAAGTTTGGTATAGCCAGAATCCTAATAGAAGCCTGTAGGATGTAGTTTGTTCTACATGTGTAAGCAAGATACAGGCGCCTCGCGTCAAAAACTTGTGATTTACTGCCAATATTTCAAATTTTAAACTTGGACTTGCCCAGTTTTACTGCGCCATCGACTGAAGTGAGGTTCGTAAAGGCGGCAACAATGAAAACAAAATGAAACTTTGGATGTTAATGCAGTTATATATTTCACGTAGAGCCCATTGTTCCCATCTTTCCAGTTTTCACACAGAGTTTATAGTATCTTGCCCATACTCATGGACGTGTAAACAGTTTATACCAAATGATAACACACGCTCTTACAATGGGGCAAACGGACCTTTGACTTACATTATTGGCAGTAACGTGTTTATTCCCCTGTAAATGTGCTCTGAAGTGAACTTAAGGCGTGTGAATGGACGGTATGATCATATGTTAATTTATGTCTTTTTTTAAGAGTGGGTACAGCGACTAACTCTTATCGTAAAACGACGCCGTAGGCCATACTTGACATTTTTGTGAAGTATGAAAAGGGATTATAACTTGATTGTGTAGCGGGGACTTGGAAGTGAGCGGCAAGACGTCGTAGCTGATTTAGTGATACGTTTCCGAGATACGTAAGGAAGAAAACACTGAATAAATGATTTGTTGTATTCGACTGAATGTGCTGTGATTCTTGTTATTGGTAGTCAGCGGAGGCCTCTCCATTACAATGAATCTTTATCGCCCGCCCTCTGGTTTCACCGAGCGCTGTCAGCTGATCAGAATCCTCCTCAGTTTACTCAGCAGTACAAGAGTTGAGCAACTTGTGGATATCAGCCTGTTTCGAACGTGGGGTTCATTCTTATGGAACTTTATGGACCAGCATGAGGATGTTCTTCCAGACATACACACGTAGTCTTTTCAGTCTTTTCGAGGAAGGGATCACGAAGACTGACACAGGAAATTTTCTCAGTCGATGAAGCATTTGGCCAAACGCTATCCCTGATCTTGTAATTTTTATTGAAGAAACGAGTTGTGATTCATTACCCCACAACGCTTTCCGACCGCAGAAATGCACATTACCCTGTCCATCGTTTGCAAAATCTTCCATTTTCTTTAAGAGAGACGTCGCTTTTCCTTTTGCTATTACGCTATTCTCATTTCCAGACATAAGTTAAACATGACGGCAACAGTTATAAAAACTGTAAGAAGTGCAGTCGCAGGTCATCCCATATCGCAGGGTGTTTTCTAGGTAACCGCTAAGTGAGACATTTGAGCAGATGCGCCCTACTGTGCAAAATACTTGCGTCTGCACAGTCTCGACCGCGGATGAGCGAAGGACCTACAACGCGATGTACAAGGGTTGCCACTATAGTTCTGCGAATAGGAAAAACCGCAACCGCGATGCGCCAATCCATGAACTAGGTGGACCTACTGTCGTACTACTACTACAACTACTACTACTACTACTACTACTGCTACCACTACCACCACCACCACCACCACCATAACTACTACTACTACTACTACTACTACTACTACTACTACTACTACGACTTACAGTAATTTTTTCCCCGTTCATGGTTACCCAGTTTAATATAGTTTATAGGTTTTGCCAAAGTAATCACAATTTTTTTCAATAATTATTTCTAAAGTTGAAAAATCTGTGAACAATGTGGTGTGCACCAGGCACTCTGAATGTTGTTTGAGCTGCCCTCTTCGAAGTTTAAAAGTTAAACTCTTGTGCAGAGTCTTCGGCAGTATGCCAGTTGCTAGCAGGTCTGTTGGTACTCTTGTCACCAGTTCCAAGTAGCGGTGTTGTTTCACTGCTTATTCTCATTATTATTATTATTATTATTATTATTATTATTATTATTATTATAAACCTAAGTTAGCTGGAGTCAGGATGGGTTATCAAAACGGACTGGCTATGGGCCGGACCGACGGTTTTCGATTTCCACTTGGGAAAAATATTGTCTGTCACCTCGTCCATCCAGCTCTGCGGCCCAAGAAGCGTCCAATTCATTCAGTAACGGAAATGCTTTCCCGGATTTATGTTGGTTAGGTCGTGAAGCTGACCAATGTTCTGCATCCAATGCTGGCGTTAACAAGACCAGCAGTATACGTATAACGTGTCGTGGAGGCGCACTCTTGCAACATTTGTTGCGTTGGAAGAGCAATAATTATTACATATTTTGAGTGTGTGTGTGTGTCTGTAGCCTTAGTTATCCATCGTGTAATGCGCATTCGCCGTATTATATTACCACCTGTGGCCTGTCCGACCCTACCCTATTCTTCCACATTGTCTCATAAGCGGTATGATTTTCAAAGAAAAGTTATTTAACACTAAAATTTGTTTTGATTTTCTGTACTGCAAATCTTGTCTGAAACATTTCTCATTCTAAGAAGAATTGAGCGAGATATGGTCACAAATATACATAGATCTTCTTGCAAAGTTCCCGTTATTCTTGTCAGATTTTAATAAAACTTGAGTTTTCTCAACAAATTTTCGAAAAATACTCAAGTATCAAATTCCATGAAAATCCTTCTGATGGGAGCCGAGATATTACATCAGACGGACAAACATGACGAATCTAATAGTCGCGTTTCGTAATTTCGCGAAGCACCTAACATTGCTTGAAGCTATACCTCACTACCCCAGACCCTCCATGATGTGTTGCCTAATTTAGGACTGGGTCAAATTGGGCTACACTTTTTCCCTTACAACTAAATAAGCCTGTCATGACTTTTTGTGTAGAGATGTAAAATCCTGCTTATAATAGGGGACAGGTGGCGGGCTCTTGTAAATGCGGTAACGAACCTTGGGGTTCCATAAAGTGCGGAGAATTTCTTGACTAGCTGAGCACCTGCTTAGCTTCTCAAGAAGGACTCTGCTGTACGGCTTAAGTAACGTAAAATCGTATCAATATAAAAAGATTATTTTGACATTGCTTGTGCAAATGCAGACCACAGGGGACAACGTCATAGTGTCGTACTGGTGAGAGAGGTGTAAGTAGCATGTTGCCAAAGTGTTCCAACTTACCAGCGTATGTTCTTCTGTTCGCATCAGAAATATAGCTGAATGTGTTGACGATGTCTTGTGCCGCCTCCAGCGGCTTGCCGACGTTGCCCGCATGCACTGCTGAGTGTGCAACGTACAGAAACAGTGGCGTGCTCTTGTTGTGGTTTTTTATTATGTCCACACTCACGTTCGTGAACACGTCAGTGGCGTACTGTCCATCCAGCTCCCAAGCCGTTTCCATATTACGACGAAAGTCTTTGCCACTCATTATATGGTCTTCCGAATACTGTACAAATCCAAACTGTGTATGAGCATTTAATTTAAAGTTTCAGTGCCAAGTTGTGATGAACAATAAAACTAAAACTAAACTAAACTCCGTGGCTTTAGTCCGCGAGCGAACCATACCGACAGAGCGGCCGCCGCCGGTAGGCGAAGTTAGTGCCAACTTTTGCGGATAGAGGGGTGTCACGTGGT
>Ga0123355_10008281_pt1 | contig 15708 bp, 16 predicted proteins | sample TergutEmb28metaG_3_FD_89872 | JGI IMG/M metagenome (GOLD analysis project Ga0123355, IMG submission 89872) | Embiratermes neotenicus P1 segment gut microbial communities from Petit-Saut dam, French Guiana - Emb289 P1 | ecosystem: Host-associated > Arthropoda: Insects > Digestive system > Gut ... | reverse complement strand
GTTACTGAAATTCACAAAATTGAAAAAACTACTATTAGTAATCGACAGCAACTCCCGTTCAACAACGTGGCACAACAGCAAGACTAACCCCAGGGGGAAAGTATTGGAAGAGTTTCTAGCTTAAAATCAACTACACATTCTAAATGAGGATAGTGAAAGGACAACCTTTCAACGTAGCAGATGGCCAATCAATATTGACCTAACAATTGCAAACAACCACATGCTAGTGGCCATCAAGACTGGAAGATACTGGAGGAAGAGAGCTGTTCGGATCATAATATAATAGACTATAACCTGACTTTCAACCCAGAAAAAGAACACAAATGCAACTCTCAAGGGCCGAGATTCTTATTGAAAGAGGACCAACACGCAGATTTTCAACAAAATTTCCGTCGACAGATATTAAAGAATTTTGAAACAGACAACAATGGTGAAAACATCTCTGAGATCGACGAGGGACTAGCCGATAAGCTCACAAGACAAGACCTAGGGCCCTTCGTAGACGGGATAGAAAACATAATAAAAACGACATGCAATGAAACATTCAAACAATATACATCGGTAAAAAAGCATACAAAAGGGAAATCTGTCCCTTGGTTGTCGACAGAACTTACTATAATGAGGAAAAGAACTAATGCGCTAAGGAGGAGATACCAAAGAACACATAACAACGAAGAACTAAGGTCAAACAGAAAACACCAATACATCGAAGATAAAAAGAGGTACCAAGCAGCAATACGAAAAGAAAAAACGAACTCTTCGAAACAACACTGCACCATAACTACACCAAACAACCCCTGGAATGAAGTTTACAGACTCGCAGCAGGGAAAACAAGAGAGACTTTAACTCTAACCACGCTAACTAAACCGGACGGCTCTAGAACTACTAATATTGACGAAACTCTCCAAACAATGATGGACCACCTTATCCCAGAAGACAGCACACAAGACGACACTATTCAACACAAGAAGGCCAGAAGACTTGCAAACCAACGAATAAACACCCTCAACTATCAGAAGTTTACTCTGAACGAGGTTACACAAACCATAGATAGTTTCAACCCCCGAAATGCGCCGGGACCTGACGGAGTCACAGGAGAAATCCTAACTCTTATCTTTCAAAACATACCCCAAACGTTAACTGTGATGTATAATGAATGCCTTAAAAGAGGACACTTCCCAGCTCAATAGAAGACAAGGAAAATGATTCCAATTACCAAACCAGGTAATAAAGACAGCTACGAACCATCTAAATATCGTCCGATTAGCCTAATAAACATAACGGGCAAAGTACTAGAGAAATTACTGATAAACAGAATAATGCACCATATACATAAAACTAAATTTTTAAATTATAACCAATTTGGCTTCCTGCCTTAGAAAAGTATAATAGACGCAGCGATAACGGTCAATCAATTTATAGAACCTGAACTAGAAAGAAGGAGGGTAGTCATCATGACCAGCCTAGATGTTCAAGGGGCTTTCGACGCTGCCTGGTGGCCGGCGATACTTCGAGGATTGAGGGATGCCGAATGCCCGCGGAACCTTTACCAACTAACACAGGACTACTTCAAGGACAGAAGAGCAGTTATGTTTCTTAATAGCAAGAAATTCGAGAAGAGTGTAACCAAAGGCTGTCCACAGGGGTCTTGCTGTGGGTTCGGGTATTGGATTATTTTATACATCTCTCTACTTAACATAAAATTCACCCACCATACTAAAGTTGTCGCATTTGCAGACGACCTAGTTATTATGACAAAAAGAGTCCATCCCAGAAGCAGAGAATATAACGAACGCGGGACTCGGCAAAATCTCGACATGGGCAAGACAAAACAAGCTTCAGTTCAACGAACAAAAATCGCAAGTCATGCTCCTGACAAGGCGAAGGAGGACAGTAAACAAAGAAATTAAAATCTACTTAAACAACAAACACTTAATTCAATTGAACAATATGAGGAACTTGGGCTTTATATTTGACCACAAACTAACTTTTAAGAGCACATAAACTACATGTCTAAAAAATGTACTAAATTGATATTTGCGCTAACCAAATCAGCGAAAATTAACTGAGGACTTCAACATGCCGCCCTTAAAACAATATATACAGAAGCAATATTACCACTTCTCCTATACGGGGCGCCAATATGGCACAAAGCAATAGACACAGCTAGTAACAAACTTAAACTCATAAGAGTACAAAGACTTATAAATATAAAAATAGCGAAGGCTTACAGAACAGATTCAAATGAAGCTCTAAGCGCACTGACGGGCCTTACACCTATTGCAATAAAAATACAGGAGGCGTCTCAATATTACCATATAATCAGTGGCCGGGGAAAGGAGATTATAAAGGTCGAAACAAGAATAGGGACAAAATACTGCCTACACCCTGCCGAAACAATAAATTTTCTCTCAGAAGAAACTAAAGACACAAGCGCGGTCCAAATTTAAACTGACGGCAGTGAGTCCGAGAAGGGAGTGGGTGCAGGAATAGCAATTTATATGTTCGGGGAGCTCGTCAAGACTTTAAAATATAAGCTAAACAATAGATGTACTAATAACCAGGCGGAACAACTAGCGACAATTAAAGCACTAAAACACATGACAAGGGTACATGCAGAAATCAAGACGGCCACAGTATATACGGACAGCCGAACGACACTGGACTCCCTCCAAAACACCAACATACACAAGGCTTTAGTAGACGAAATAAGACTAGAGTTGACAGAGATGAAGGAAATGTAATGGCACATCCAATTCTGCGGGGTTAAAGCACATGTCGGCGTACAAGGCAACGAGACAGCAGACATACTGGAAAAAGAGGCGGCGACGAGCACAGATACACCGGAATGCTACGACAAAGTACCTAAAAGTGTAGTTAAAAGTGAACTAGAATTATTAAGCGTCGAAAAGTAGCAAATGGATCGGTCGACTAAAGGACAAATTACCAAACAGTACTTCCCGAATATAGTTGACATATTAAAAATTAAACTAAATTTGACTCATAACTTCACCCTTATGGTAACTAGACATGGCAAAATAAATTCATTTTTACATCGTTTTAAGATGAGTGAAACACCATTATGTCCGTGTGGAAATCAGGATCAAACGACAGACCACTTACTGTTCGAATGTGATCTTTTACGGAAAGAACGGAAAGCTTTATTAACAACCATTCGGAAAACAGACGTGTGGCCGACGAACAAGTCTGGCCTAATAAAGAAACATCTCAGAGCTTTTCTCCAGTTTACAAATGCTATTGTGATAGACAAACTAACAACTAAACCTAAAGGAGATTCATAATTTATAAATATCAAAGTGATGAAATAGTAGAATACTTGTAGTAAGCATTACACTAATTAAGCTGAACTTACGCATATAGTATTACATTCTGAAATGGGGCATGCAATAAATAAATTAAAAAAACATACACCACATAACACAACACACACACACCACACACACACATACACCACACACACCACACACACAAATCATACACACACCACACACAGCACACACACACACCACACACGCACCAAAAACACCACACACACACCACACACACCACAAGCACGATACACATACCACACACACACACATAATCACACAAACACCACACACACACCACACAACACACACACCACACACACACCACAAACACACACCACACAACACACACACCCCCACACACACACACATACACACCACGCACACAGACCACAGTACACACACACCACACAACACACATGCACATACCACACACACCACACAACACACAAACACCACTCACACCACACACATATATATCCGTGCTGCCGGGATAGCTAAATTTTCGGCAGTTCGGTGTTCGAAAACCAGTGATTTAAGATTTATCCGATCGTCCCCTAGACGAACTTATAGTACGCACAAAAATATTTGTGAGCTTACGTTATATTTTTCCCCGATGATGGCGCATTAAGCACCGAAACATACAATACAGCGTTAATAATACATCTACTTTATTGTGTATGTGTATTGTGTAGGTATATTAAAGATATAATTGCTACACGATGTATTTGTTTTATACCACAGCACATAGCTTGAAGCTAAGTACTGTAATTGTCTTGATTGCAGCAATAAATATTTGTAGTTTTAAGTTGTTAGATGTTTTGTGCTTTGACTTCTCTTATACCGCCAACGGACTTCTAATACAGACATCCGATTTTTCGGCCCAATTTCGGATTCAGCAGCAACTGAATATAGTTGTACATCTCGAGTCTTATGTCGAACAGTCCAATATTTAGTTTGCGAAGATGGACTTATTTTTAGATGCAAATTATGCATTGAAAGAGAGCTTGTATATTTGTTTAATACATCGATAGCGTATTCGAATTGTTCCATTCACTGCGCATTAATTAGATGCATGATATATTGAAATACAAAAAAAATCATTTTTGACATATTTTATTGCACAGAGGTGACCAAACATTTTCGACCGCCCACGTGGACATTTTCAGCGTTGTGGTTTTTTTCTTCATTGATCCCGAGGATGGCCACATTACGTTCATGTAATCAAATTTCCTTTTCTTGCTCTTTTCTGTGTCGAAAACTTGTTTATAACATTTACGCAACTTAAACAAATGTAAATTTTGCCTCACGACTTGGAAATGAGATGGTGGTTTGTATGTATATAGTGACTTTAGTGAGTTATGAGATCGAAAAGTGGCAGAATTTAATTAAATTTGCATCTCCGATACCTCTCCCTCCCAATCAAAATCCATTAATTTCTGCGAATATTTTGGTAGCACAAACAAGTAACTTTCTATAGGGATTTGGAAAAGAGGTATTCTTATACCTTAGACACAAGAGTTTTACCCTTTAGATCAGTGATTCCTAGCCTTGGGTACGCGTAACACCAAGGGTACAAAACAGGCCGTTTAGGGGTAGATGAAAAATAAATTGAATTTTGGCGGAAAAATGCACATACTTCAATAAACAAATTTTAAATAACAACAAGTATATTAATTACAAATATTTTGCTAATTTGAAAGGTGAAATTTATGGAAATAGACTTGCCAGTAGTTAAAGTTTCCCCTGAATGTGATATATGGCAGCGAAACATGGACTATTAAAGCAAGTGACGCCAGACGAATAACAGCAACAGAGATGAAATACATGAGAAGAACAGCAGGATACACTTGGAGGTATTACAAAACAAATGCACAAATTGCAAAGCAGCTAAAAATAATACCAATTTTGGACAAATTACTGGAATAAAAGTGATGCTGGATACAACATGTAAATAGAATGCCTCGAAATAGGTTACCCAGGGTAATGAAACATTACTGTCCGACTGGCAGAAGGAATCATGGTAGACGTTTGAAGAGACTTCTGGATACGTGAGACCGGAACGGGTCAACAAGTGGCCCAGCTCCATGAAAGATGTATGATGTTGATGAATTTGTGGAAATAGGCTGCCAAGTGGTAAGCAAGTGAAACAAAATTTTGGGAACCTCTGTTCTGGATGTTCAGTAATGGTACTGGAAGAACAAAATTCAATGAACACGGTTTTGGTAAGATATTTCCTGGAAAAGAAGAACGTAAAATGAGACGATAGAAGTGCATTGGGCAAGAAATTTCCGCCAGATGTAGAACGCTTCAACATATTGTCTTTCTTGCTTCACTTCCACATAGACCCTGTACATTTGTCGTGATTCTCAGTGTCTATTTCTACACGTTGTTTTATCTAATCGAAGCAAAGTGTAGGAATAGGAAATGTAGAACTTCCCAGTGTGCAAGAATTTATTGACGTAATCGATTTGCATATAAACTGCGTGCAGGTTTGTATATTTGTATTCGAATAGCAGTCTCCAGTTTCCCTTTCCGTATTAAGAATTTGCATACGAATTTATCGTAAGGTAATTTAAACACCGTGCTCTTGTACTTTGGTTGAAATGGTTGAGTAAAATCAGTTCGATACTCGGAATTTAAATTTTGCGTTCCGCATAATTGTTATTGCGAACAATCTACCGGTTTTCTTGAACTTGCTAAAGAGAGTGCAGTTTTTTGGGGACAATTTAATTTAGGTCTGCAATGGAACCCACTAAAGACCCATCATATTTACCTCATGATGACGTCAGTTTATTTCTTTGCAAAGGAATACAAATCGAAGAATTTGTGCATAGAGTATAATTAATGACATCTGCCATTAAATATTATAACTTTGCTTTTAAAATATTTAATTTTTGTTGTGTTTGAGGACATACTTATTTTCTTCCTTACTTAATTAATTCCTCACTTACTTACTTACTTACTTACTTACTTACATACATACATGCTTAGTTACTTCCTATATTACTTACATACATACATACTTACTTGTTTGTTTACTTCCTGACTTACTTACATACATACTTCTTACTTCCTTTCTTACCTACTTAAATACGTATGTACTAACTTACTTGCTTACTTCCTGACTTACATACATACATATTTACTTACTTCCTTCCTTACTTACGTAGTTACATATTTATTTACTTATATATTACTTACTTACTAACTCACTTATTTACTTAGATACCGCTTCCTTATTTATTTACTTACTTAATTACTTGCTCCATGGTGCAGAGTCCTTCTTGAGAAGCTAACCGTTTTGCAGCTGGTCAAGAAATTCCCCGCATTTTGTGGAACCTGAAGGTTCATTACCACATTCATAAGTTCCCTCCAGAAGACTATAATTCACTACAATGTGTGGGTAAAAATGCGCGTCTAATGTGGGGAAGGTGATTGCCAATTTGTAAAAGAAAATACGGAAGAATGACAAAGGGGGAGGGGAATGAGAATAAAAAATGGAAAAGAAAGGACAAAATGTGAGATCTCTGTGTACAAGAGCATTATAACTTTAACAGCCAAATGTAACGCTAGTCAAGGCTTCTACTGTGCCAATATGCATTCGCGTGAAGGAATGATGGACTAAGGAATGTAAAGAAGCCTGTAATTGCTCCACAAGCACGTCACTACCGATATGATGCACCAAAATAAAACAAGGCAAGAAATAGGCTTTCAGATAACTTTGAGGCGCGTTCGTGCAACAAATTGTTGCAGTGGAAAAGCAATAATTATTTCACAATCTGAGTGTGTGCTTGTAGCCGTAGGTACCCAGAATGCAATGCTCATGCACCGTATTGTCATCTGAGGCCTGTTCTGCCCGACCAATCACTAGATTATATTTAGGGAAATATCGATTTTATATCACAACCGTACTGAACACAAAATTAAACGGTGTGGAAAAAACGGAGCTTTATACGTGAATGAATAGAAGGCATTTTCTTAAATATTGAGCTCTAAACAGACCCTGGAATGGAATTTAGACTGTAAAAACCCAATAAATATTTGTGCCTGATTTAACGGTTTTATGTGTGAATAGGTATTTTTTAAAAATATAAAATACCGACAATCAGAAACATGTTTATGTTATTTTATTATTCCCCATGTTGTTCATACCCGAATAAACTAGGAATAAAACCTGGAAACATTCCAAAAAAGTTAGTAATCTATCACTTCAATTTACCAACCATCGAATGCACATATAATTTCACATAAAACACATTTAAACACTTTAAAACACTAAGACATGTTTCGATCTTGTCATATCGTCATCATGGAGCTTTGTTCCTTGTTAAAGTTATATTACACTATTCACAATTCAATTCGTATTTGCAAAACGAGGTGTTGTTGCAGCATATCATGTTATGTGGGAATGTATTGTGGAGCAGTGGCTAGGTGTGCGTCGTACGACGCACACCTAGCCACTGCTCCACAACACATTCCCACACAACATGGTATGCTGCCCCAACACCTCGTTTGCAAATAAGAATTCAATTGTGAATACCGTAATATAACTTTAGCAAGGAACAAAGCTCCATGATGATGATGTGACAAGGTCGAAACACGTCGAAGTGTTTTAAAGTTTTTTTAAAGTGTTTTAAATGTGTTTTATTTGAAATTATATGTGCATTCGTTGGTTGAAAATTTGAAGTGATTCTACGAAAATGCACGGTGCTACAATAAGATTAATTTATCTATCATACATTTGGCGCGCTGGGTGGAAAACTGCTTTCACGTAGTGTTTGAACGGTAAGAGAGAGAGTTTTAAATTGAAGGGCAAACCAACGGATGACACAAAACTCTAAGTTGTAGCGATTAGCTTCGAAAAGGTATTGATCTTTACCGCCTTTGTTACTTTTTGTAGCCACTTTCGGTTCGAGATGTTAAGGCAGAAGTGACATCGCAAAATTCTGTTTAAACGTCGTACTAAAATAAGAAGTGTTCTGTATTGCAGAGCAAAGTGACACACCTTGCTCCCAGTAGGGATGCGAACTCTTAATCCTAATATATACCTTCGATCTCAAAATCCTAGTACACACCTACGAATCAAAATTTTGATATAAACTTTCGATCTCATAATCCTAACACACATCTCCGAATCGTAATCCTAATATACAACTTCGATCTCATAATCCTAAAACACACCTTCGATCTCATAATCCTAATACACATCTTCGAATCGTATTCCTAATATACAACTTCGATCTCATAATCCCAAAACACACTTTCGAACTTATAATCCTAATTCACACTTTCCATCTCATAATCCCAAAACACACCTTCGAACATGTAATCCTAATTTACACCTTTGATTTGTTGTCTTATAATATTTATAACGCAAGAAATTGATGTGAATCGAAACAAATAGATTTAGACGAGCGACTTTGTGTGTCTAAAGAGAGACGTGTTGCGACTTAGGCTGCGTCTTTCTGAAGCCCACACAAATTACAAATGTTGAGGAAGAATATTTAGAAAGTACTTGTATATTGCAATGTACTAAGTACTTGCATATTGTCTTCCTCAGTATGTTTTTTATAGAACTGTAGGTGATTGAGGAATATCTAAAAAATCTTTGTCTTAGACCCACAAAGTCTCTTGTCTTAATATATTTGTCTTCCGGCTGATAAAATTTTGTATATTGTAACAGTGGATAACGTTTGGTACGTTTGTAGCCCGCATTATGAACAGCATTGTACAGCTGATATGACAGATTGTCTGTTTCTGTGCTTATGAAGAACAGTCACAAGGGAATTAAAGTAAATAAATTTACGTTATTAAATTCATTCCGTTATACTGAAGAAAATCTTAAAGGAATGTGTTGTTTCTAAATGCAGTAAAGGTGAAAAGGTAAAGTGCACCCTCGTACAGGCACTGAGGCTCTGTTTAGGCTGTACGGCCCATAGGGGGAGTGGAGGTATTGTTCTATTGTTTCTTGACCACGGTACTAGAAGGGGGTGACGGGTCAGCATCATGCCTCGGCCGTTCTTTAGAGGTACTGAGGCCCTGTAAAGGCTGTACGGCCCATAAGGGAAGTAGAGGTTCAGCTCTACTCTTTCTTGACTGCGGTACTAGAAGGGGATGAGGGTCAGCGTCACGCCCAGGCCGCTCTTTACCCCCGGGAAAGACTCGGTACCCATTGTACAGGAGGTTGAATGGGCCCCAGGGCCGGTCTGGACAGGTGCGGAAAATCTCGCCCCCACCCGAGTTCGATCCCCGGACCTTCCAGCCCGTAGCCAGTCGCTATACCGACTGAGCTACCGGGCCCACTTCTAAATGCAGTAGCAACAAATAATTTACATTCCATCCAAATAATCTTCATTTTGCACCGCATTCTTCATTTTAATATATTCGACGGAATAAATTTTTACACAGATATTGTCCCTTATCCTACTAACGTGGAGAATACCTATGGGCACTTCCTAACAATGCCAGCAAATGGCAGATGGGATTCAACTCGGCGTTTAAAGGGTTAATAATAACGCCTTTCTTTATTGTAACTGACGGCCTTACAAGAAACTCAAAGAAATACTCTGAAATACAGAGCAGGAACTGTATACTTACTTATTCACTACATGGTGCAGTCCTTCTTAAGAAGGTAATTGGTTTACAGCTAGTCAAGAAATTCCCCGCATTTCACGGAACTCGAAGTTTCATTACCGCATTCACAAGCGTCCATCACCTGTCCCTATCCTGGGCCAGCCCAATCCAGTCCATATACCCACATCCCACCTCTGAAGATCCATCCTAATATTATCCACCCATCTACGCCTAGGTCTCCCCAGTGGTCTCCTTCGCTCCGGTTTCCCCACCAAGACCCTACACCCCTCTCTCATCACCTATACACGCCACATGCCCAGCCCATCTCGTTCTTCTCGATTTTATCACCCGCACAGTATTGGGTGAGGAGTACAGATCATATATGCTTTAAATAACGGATCTTAATGATACATTTCTTTGAAAATAGGTACAAAGATATGTATCATTATTATTCATTATTTAAAACATCCATTTAGAGACAGAAATAAACTTTTTTCTTACCTGACGCACAAGCATAAGGGTTTTATTCAGTGGCATCTTCCACCTCCTCTGGCGCTGTCTATGTTAGAAAGCCATGCAAAAATATTATTTCATCTGGGGATAGAGTTGTAATTTAATTAGCCGCAGTGCAGCGGTTCGGAACGTTACGTGTATATTCGAGGTGTGGCAGATGTTGCAGTTATATTCCGGGTTTGCTTCCAGTACACAAAGTTCAACAAATTCAGAATCGTGCGACATTCTGAATTCAACAAAGTCAGCTGAAGTAATTCGTAGCCCCCATAAAGTGTGGTGTTATTGTCGTATAATAATACGTACACTTTTGCAGACTCACATGTCATAAAATATATTATTAATTCAGAATTATAAACTTTATTTGAAAAATATTTTGACAAATCCTGAGCATTTTACGAAATAGAGGGGCCCATTCTTAACCCTTATCCTGCTAATGTGGAGAATAGGGTGAGCTCCTAATAATGTCAGCTAATGGCAGATGGGATTTACCTCGGCGTTTAAAGGGTTAAACTGTCTGTATTAAGAAAGGAAGAACAAAATTTTCTCTTTTTAATAATATTCGGTGCTATGGGAGAATGTGAGGATGGAGATATGGCTCCGTGTATTCGTACGTTATGTGATGGACGAAACCACAAACACTGAAGCCATATGGGGGAACAGAAGCACTAGCTGTTTCGCCCTTTAAACGACGAATTAAATTCCATCCTCCATTTGTTGGCATTATTATCAGCTCACCCTTTTCTCCACCTTAGCAGGATATGGGTTAAGTACTTAAACTCGGCACTAAATAGGGGGTTAGTTTCGTTTCACTAAATAATACCAACAAATGAACTATAATATAGTTTTCATAGTTTCGTCGTGTTCTGAGTGTTTTTTTCTTAATTTTTTGGTGATTCGTTGGCGTCTTAACCTTATCAACGCCGAGTAAATTCCCATTGCCATTTGCTGACATTATAAAGAGCTCACCCTGTATTCCATGTTAGCAGGATAAGGGTTGAAGTAGGCAACTGACCAGTGAGTAAAAGTGAACTAACCAATAGGAATGGCGCAATTAATTAGATACCTAAACTGAATGGAACTTGAAGAGATAAATCATTCTAACGAACAGATATAATGAACACTAACAACAGAAATGTAAGATTATAATAACATTTAGTATTGCTTACAGTAATGGGACGTGTTGAAGAATTAATTTAAAAAAACGCGAATGTTTTAAATTGAATTGATTTGAATTAAATTCCATGACATTAAATTGGATTATATTAAGTTAAATCAAATTACATTACCAGCCTTTCAAAAACTCACTCTATAATTATTCTGTACGCATTATCAACATATTTTTAATTCAGTCTCACCAGGCCGGTATTATTGAACATCACACTAACAAAATATTATTGCGAATTACAACAGCATGGTTCCAATTAAATTTTCAGAAAATTAATAAAGTACGAAGTTTAATAAGGGACTATTAGATGTAATGTGTTCCTTTTTGGGTAATTCCCCGGCGTCTGAGTTCTAATAGCCAACGTTTCGGAACTCACTGTCGGTTCCATCTTCATAGGTAGCTGAATGAAATACTTCATACTTCATTCACCCGCTTATGAAGATGGAACTGAGAGTGAATTCCGAAACGTCGGCTATTAGAACTCAGACGCCGGGGAATTACCCAAAAAGGAACACATTACATTTAGAACACGCGAAAGCTTAAAAACGAGAACTATTAGATGTCAGCAACTGAAGAAGAACATGGACATGATACAAAGGAAAACGCTGTCGAGTGTGACTAAGTGTTCCACCAATAAGGGTCAAAATAAAAAGTAAACGTTTTACAGTGTTTTTAGTAACGACGAATGGTGGGGCTTCAGAGACTATTTTGTTTTGATTTTCGTTAAGGCAGTAATTGAAAATGAGCAGGAAATAATGTGCACATAACATAACATTGAGGAGTGTGAGTGCAGCAGGTGTTGGAGTGGAAAAAACATTAAGTATTACATATTCCGACCGTGTGTTTTTAGCCTTTGGCTTCCTGCATGTAATGTTAATGCGTCATATTGTCGTCTGTGATACGTCCGGCTGTACTGTACCATACTTATCCACAACATCTCACAAAAGACACGATTTTCGGGAAAAAATATTTTGGCCATAAAATGTCCGCTTGGATTGTCCCTGCAACTTTCGTCTGAAACATTTCTCATTCTAAGAAATGAGCGAGATATGATTAAAAATGCATATTGGTCATCATGTAAAGTACCCGCTATTCTTGTCTGATTTTAATGAAATTTTAAATTTTCTCGACTGATTATGGAAAAATACTCAAATATAAAATTTCATGATTCCTCCAGTGGGAGCCGGGATTTTCCATACGGACGGAAGGATGGACAACATTATTAAGCTAATGGTCGCTTTTCGCAATTTTAACCCTCGCTCCTAAAAAGAACGAAGTCCTTTCCAATCAGTTTCAATAAATTAAAAAATTTATTCTGTATTTCACCTGCGATAATACGTGTAAGTAGGAAATATTTTATTTAATGATTTTGCAGGTTTTCATGTTTATAGCCATATGGAATCTGTGATAGATGACGGAATTAATATGAGGTGCTGCTATCATGATACTGAGAGAGAGGGCCCAAAGTAGTCAAAGTAAAATTTGTCGTAGTGGCGCACTGCCAAAGGCAAAATCCACTTGGACAGAAGTGGGAAATAAGCCGATCCTCTTGATTCATTGGTCGGTAAATAACAGCCTGAACCAGGGCAAAGCATGGCGGTGAAGTTTAATAATAATGCTCACTTACCTGTCCACGGTGATGGCCACAAGTGTGAAGACACTGGCTGCAACCGTCACGTTAGCCACAAAGTTGTTCACTGTGCAATACATGACACCGAATGGCCAGTCCGAGTTCAGCATGAAGATGAAGTTAAATATGCAGTTCAATAATGACATCATGAGGTCCGAAAGGCTGAGGTTAACCAGAAAGTAGTTGGTTACAGTCCTCATGCGGCGATGAGCTGAAACAAACAGAAATGAATTTGCCGTTAGCTCAGGATTACAGAATATACGGCTGTAAGAATAAAATTACCGTCTGCTGTATTTTGAAGACTAAGGCACGTCTGTTTTGTGCTAGTGACGATGGTACGTACAGCTGTTAAGAAAGTCACCGAATAACAGGTTTACTTCTATGGGCCAAACGGTCCGCCAATGTCGTGTTAAATTTACGGCCGCAAGAGACAATGTTCTGCCGCCTAGGTGCAGATGTAGACATTGAAAGCGCGAATAACTCCGGACATCAGCGGCTACATTGGGATTTGAGGGCCGGACGAAAAGGGTTAAATATTATAGAGTATATCCTTATAAAGCTATGTAACAAATGTATGCTGTTGTTTTTACTTTTCTTAAAGTAGGAAGTTTGAAGTGATGAATTAAAGTGACAAGTTGGTGGGACAACAAATTGTATTCTGTACTGAGAACAGCGGTTGGTAATCTCAATAGCTGATGCAACATTATGAAGCAATAAAATATTACAACTGTCATGTAAACAAAATGTTATTGGATATATGCAAGGAGACGGAAGACATTGTAAAAAGTATTTACTAAGGCGTTCTTCATTTTCCAGTAGTATACTGTGTCAATATACACACACTAATGATACTTTACCTACAACTGCAGGCAATGTACTGACTTTCTATTCGATTTTCAAGAAAATCCGGTATTATTTTCCGATCAAAATGACGAATTTCACCCAAATCGAAAAAATAAGGAATTTCATATTCATATAACGTTCACTTCCCAAGTTTTCACCAAAATGTCACTTAATGAAGTTCTGAATTATTATTATTATTATTATTATTATTATTACCATCATCATCTACTTTATGTAGGGTATTTATACTTATATTCCTGACACAAACTATGTCCCTAGGGAATACACTGTTGCGGCTATTCTTTTGTTATTATTCATGGTGCTTATATTATCGTTAGTTTCAGTGTTGAAACTATTGGACTTTTACATTAGTACTTTCCGAAGTATGTGTGCAGTGCCCAGTATGACTGTATTCTGTAGTTCCTTGACTTCATGTTTTTCTGGTATGTTGCTCACGTATTTTCTGAATGACTTTGAAATAGTCTCAGTCAACGCCCTTATTACTGGTATCACCTCTGTGTTTACATTCCACGTGCGCTGTATTTCTATTGTAAGGTCTTTTATTATTATTATTATTATTACTTTATGTAGAACTTTACAGTTATATGCCTGGCACGAACCATGTTTCTACGGCATATAATGTTGCAGTTTTTATTATTATTATTACTTTATGTAGAACTTTACAGTTATATGCCTGGCACGAACCATGTTTCTAGGGCATATAATGTTGCAGCTTTTATTCAGCTGCAATTCATGCCACATGCGATTTTATTCCCCCATGTTAAATGTTTTGAACTTCTACATCAGGACTTTCAGCAGTATGTGTGCAGCTCCCTATATGGCACATTTATGTAATTCCTTTATTATGTGCCTTCCCGATATGTCGCTTAGGCATTTCCTGAATAACTTTGGGATAGCCCCAGTTGTCCCTATTACTACTGTCACTTCCGTATTTTACATTCCACATGCCCTGTATTTCTTTTTATTATTATGGCATTTCTATATTGTTAATTCTAATATCTCATTTACTGTCCCATATGAAGTTGCATACAGTGTACCCTTAAGCCGTTTGCTCAATGCATTTTTGTTAAGCTGGTCTGAAGGTAGTTCAATATTAATAAAATTTTGTGAATGTCTTATGAACCGGATTAAATGCAAAACGGAGGCAAGGTATAGAAAATAGGCAAAACAGTCCTTTACCCTTTCATTAAAATGTGGCTTACACGAGATGATTTTCAGTATATTCAAAATTGCTCAACTGTAATTAGTGAAGGTCTACTTCATTCATTCAATAGTATTCAGCCTTGAAGGTCGGGCTTGGCACGAACCAGAGCTCAGTCATGGACCGGTATGGCTCTGGCACACTGCATCCTGCGCACGTTCTTGGGGGTAGTTTTCCATTGCTTTCCCCCGCGATCTCACTTTAGACGCCAGGTGTCTTCGTCCGCAACGACGTGAGAGATCCTAGCAGCGAAAGGTGGAACTGTGGGCAAGAAAGATGTCCGGTAGTAATTTTGCCTATATTCCAACTTCCACGTAAATTTAGGGATCTTTTACATGCCGCAAATCTACGACATGGGACCGACGGCTTTACTTCCCCTCCGAAGGAAAGCGTGCTGAGGATTTTTTCGCCCTAAAAATCCGACGGCTT
>Ga0123355_10008280_pt1 | contig 15709 bp, 12 predicted proteins | sample TergutEmb28metaG_3_FD_89872 | JGI IMG/M metagenome (GOLD analysis project Ga0123355, IMG submission 89872) | Embiratermes neotenicus P1 segment gut microbial communities from Petit-Saut dam, French Guiana - Emb289 P1 | ecosystem: Host-associated > Arthropoda: Insects > Digestive system > Gut ... | reverse complement strand
TTCCATACTTAAACTCATTTCCAGGCTCAGAGAATCCACTAAATATTTCGTTTGTCACCAGTGTTGCAGACAAAGGCAGATATCCATTGCTTATAGCTTTACCAAGGCACAGTATATCGGGTTTTATGTTCCATTCAGAGGAAGAAAAAAGCTGCCCAGTCCGTCCAAACCCAGTAGTCACCTCATCAGCTATCAGAATAACATCATTTTGATTGCATATATGAGATATAATTTCATAATATTGCAAAGGAGGGGTTATGATTCCACCAACCCCCATAATTGGCTCTAAAATAAAAGCTGCAATCGTTCCAGGTACCTCTGTGTCCATACATGTTTGCAGGTAATGAGCACACTCCATATTGCAACTGCCTTGCATTTTATCAAACGGACATCTATAGCAATATGGGGGAGGGATTTGAACAAAGCCTGGCATCGTCAATAAATTTGTTCGAACCTTTTCGTGATCTCCAGAGGCATTCATAGCCCCATATGACACGCCATGATATGCATTTTTTAATGAAATAATTTTTCCTTTGTTATGCTTATTCTTACATTTGATATAATATTGCCTAGCGATCATGATAGCCGCTTCAACTGCTTCTGAACCATTCGAACCAAGATATACATGACCATAATGATTATGTGTGATGTCAATTAATTTTTTCGCAAGCTGAATTGCCTTGGGGTGTGTTTGTCTAAAGGTAGATGAAAAGGGTAATTCAAGCAATTGTGCACTAATAGCATTGACTATTTCCATCCTTCCAAAACCAAGGGCAACATTCCACATAGATGAGAATCCGTTAATGAATTTTTGATCTTTGTGGTTATAAACATAGATTCCTTCACCACGAGTAATAAACGCAGATGGTTGCTTTCTGCTCAACAACTTAAATGTTCGCATATTTGTAAATGGATTCCATAGATAGTCGGCATCATTTAATAATGACTGGTATTCTTCAAAGCACATTCTCTTCTCCTCCTGTTATAGCAAGTTATAGTCATCGCACCTCAAAACAGTCCCGCCTCGGCGCGGGTTGTTGGCTCAAGACAAGGAAGTGCCGACGACGCGGGCCAAGAAGGCCCGCTAGGAGGCACTGACGCAGGATTGAGCCAACAACACCGCCGAAGCGGGACTGTTTTGGGGTGCGATGACTATAAATGAGAGACAGTCCCACCCAGAGTTTTAATTGCTGGCGCGCAGCATAATATAGGTGGTATATCGGGATGATTTCGGATTATAGTCCACTCTAGTGCTTCGCGACGCCTATTACATTGACAATAAGACGTTATTTGCTGTTGGTGCAGATGTAAAGCGCGTTTTGTGTCATGCGAATGACCTATACAGAAGCCTCAATAGCATTTACAAAGCGATTCAATAATAATATGTAGCCATCACCCAGCCGCTTTGTTTTGTCGATAATATCCTGTATCAGATTATCGCTTTCATCGCCACTCAACAAAATACTTTGATTCTTAATGAGAGAATTTCTTAATCCAAGGCATTCGCGCTCTAATGCTTCAAAAGACTCTTCTAATATTTTATATTCATTGTGGTTATAGTACTTTTGGTATATCCACTCTGCCCTGTATTTCATCAGCATGATATGCTGCGCTGCAAAATGAAAATTTTGCATTATTCGCATCCCACTTATTTGATTGCCGCTTCGATAAAACTGTTCATATAATTGCACAAGAAAACCAGCCCCTGAGCAAACTTCACAATTCCTTAGGTTATCATAATTTAGGAATTCTTTGATTCTATTATATAAAACGTTGAAATCCAAAGGTGATTCCACAGCTTCATTCTTCCGGATACCTGTAATTCTTCTGATTTCACCACTAACATTTATTACATTTTCATTGTTTTTTAAGCCTTCTATCACTTGCCCAATATCACATTCTTTATGTGATGCATGAACAAAGTTGAAAAAATCGGAGGCATTAAATATGTTTCGTGATAAGTCATACCCGTAAATTAATAGAGTATGTCCTCTATGCACTTTATTAAAAGTTACATATTCATCCACGTAATATGTATTACAGTAAAAATGAACATAATAATCGTTGTCCAAAAGAAAAATAATTTTGCTTAACACATCATCGCCACTTTTAACAAGCAGATTTTTGTCAATTACAGTATGCAAAAACGCGTTATTATATTGTTCAATAGAGTTTGCGCCTGAGAAAATTGGTATATTGTTTTTTTTGTTATAAATGACCTGTATGTAGTTCTCAAGTATGATGTCATACTCGTTAATCTTGTATTTTTCAAGCAATGATGTGTATATGTTGTAGTAACCAAATATGTTTACTATTGGCACATTAATCTTAAGTAGTTTTTTCATCTGAATGGACCTCCAACAAATTTATTATTGGCAAGCGATAATACAAGAGCAGACGCCATGCTTGCTATTTATACCTTGTAGCCTGTGCTTCAAACATAGCAGCATACAGGCCTTTGCGTTGCATCAATTCGATATGGGTGCCTATGTCTACAACTTTACCCTTGTCCATGACCACTATGCGGTCAGCAATCATGGAAGAGCCCAACCTGTGAGTAATTATGATTGCTGTCTTTCCACGGGATATGCTTATAAATTGCTCGTAAATGCGGCTTTCCTCTATTGGGTCAATAGCCGCAGTCGGCTCATCTAGAGCAATCACACAATGCATACGGTACAACCCACGGGCAATAGCCACCCGTTGCCATTGCCCACCAGAAAGCTCTACCCCGCCATGTTCACGGCACAGCATGGTATCTAACCCTTTAGGAAAACTGGAATCGCACATGTCAATATTCGACGACTCTAATGCGCGTTCGACTTCCTCTTCACTATCTATTTCGCTGATGTTCACATTTTCGCGCAATGTCATCTCATAGCGCTGATATCGTTGGAATACACCAGATACCTGCTGATATAGCGATAACATATCAGCGTCAGCAGTATCCATCCCATTTAATTCTACATTGCCTTCTTGTGGCAGATATAATCCCATTAGCAAGCGCATCAGCGTTGTTTTTCCGGCGCCATTTTCGCCCACAATAGCTATGGTTTCACCGGCATTTATCTTGAGAGTGACTTCATCTACGCTCTTATTGCTTGCTCCTGGGTAGGTGAAACTAATATTTTGCGCCGATATACCTCTCTCAAATTTAGGCTTCGCGTTATTTCCTACACGCTCTGGCAGCTCCATGAACAAAACGTAGTTTTGCGCAGTACCCACACTGCGCGCTATACCTGCAACATTTTCTCCTATCATTTGCTCCATCATATTAAACATTACACCAATTGACGTAAATATAGCAGCAAACGCCCCCGCACTTATATCACCTGCTAATAGCGCATACACAAGCATTAATATGATACACGCATATCCGACTGTACTTAGTGCAGTCATGTACAATTCTAGTGTACCAGTGCGTTTAGCTTGCTTCCGTTCTAGCTGCCCAAGCCGCCTAAAGGCATCTACAATACTGCTATAAAAATAAGTATACGCTCCCAAAATACGAGTCTCTTTGAAAAATTCTTTGTCATTAACGGCACGCTCATAAAACTTCATTTCACGATTTATTGGTGCAGTTTCATCTTGAAATTTTGCTACAATCCATCTACGAATAAACTGGCTGACGAAAACCGGAATAAATACCATGGCAATAGCAATAACAAATCGAGACTGTATATTGTGCAGATAAACAACCATAAAAATAAAATAAGGCAAAAAAAATGTGATAATTCGCAAACTATCAAGTGGCGCGGCAGCGATCCCAGAATGCGCAGATGAGGCCTTTGTAACAGCATTGTGATACCGTGTGTCTTCTAATAAAATTGGATCTATACGTGCCATTTTTTCGTGTATATGTTCAGATACAATACCGCGCACCTTATTTATTATCATCCGCCATACCAACGAGGCTACCCCGTTAAGTGTCGCACTCATAATAAACACTGCACATAAAGCGACAATCAGCCAATAGACCCTTGAAGTAGCCATGCCTTGAACAACAGCATATTCTATTGAGTCAAAAAAACGGTGCAATGTTAGTGTAATAAGCCCCATAAATATGCCGCTTAGGATTTGAAGAAGGTTGTATGCGATAAACCACACCGGCATTTCATTAGCCTGCACCTTTATACCATAAACCAGGACTTTCCATACCGATACAGATGGGAAGGATTTGGCACGACTATGTATATGAATACACCTCTTTTTCCGATGCCTCAGGAGAGTCTTGATACCATTTTGCTTGAGTGTGATACATCTTTGCATATAGGCCTTTTTGCGCCATAAGCTGGGCATGTGTTCCACTTTCAGTAATTTTCCCCTCAGCTAAGACAAAGATATTATCCGCCATCTTAGTCGAGCCCAAACGGTGGCTAATAAACAAAGTGGTCTTACCCTGTGCTATTTGCTCAAAATGCTGATATACCTTACTTTCACTAATTGGATCCAACGCAGCAGTAGGCTCGTCTAAAATCTTCAAAGGTGCACGGCTCAAAATGCTACGCGCCATAGCCACTCGCTGCCATTCACCCCCAGAGAAATCTTCCCCGCCATCTAGCACTTTGCCAAGCGGCGTGTATATTCCACCCTTGAGTTTTGCCACAACCCCAGAAAGTCCAACTTTGGCCAAAGCCTCTTCAATATTCAATTGATTATCCGGGTTATATGGGTCGGCAAAGGCTAAGTTTTGGTAAAGGGAAATTTGATATCTAGCAAAGTCTTGATAAATCACAGAAGACAGCCCTTTGAGCTCGGCTTGGGTAAAATCTTTCAAGTTTTTGCCATCCACGATAATCTCACCCTCGTAGTTATCGTACAAGCCGGTTAGGAGCTTAGCAATTGTTGTTTTGCCTGCACCGTTCGCGCCTACAAATGCGTAGTGTCTCCCGGCTTCGATCCTAAAAGTACAACCACGCAGAATTGGCTTATCAGTATCCGGGTACCTGAAATGGACGCTTCTAAACTCAATGGTCTTAAAATCCATGTCCCGCACTGGGAGCTCGGTAGCACCTTCCTGTCGTTCTAGTGCCATAAAATTAGTCAAATCCCGCAGGTATTCACGTTTGCGGGCGATATCACCAACCAAGGGGCCTACTCCCAAAGATAGCCGGTTAGACAAACCCAGCACTGCCCCAACCAGCGCGAGGAAAAGCCCAATGCTAATATCATTACGCACTACCACCGGCAACAAAATTACAAGAGTACATACAGAGTACAAAGTAGTAACGATACCGCTAGCTATGCTTCCAATATGCCATGGAATTATGGCCTTAAACTTATGTTTAATGTTGAGATTCCATCTTTTTATAAAGCGCTGGTTAAGCTTTTTTGTGAAGCCGTATATATAACGCTCTTCAAAACCTTCCCTTTCTTGCATATGCGTTGAAAGACTGCCCGCAAGCCGTTCATATTTCAATATATCACGGCTGGTATGGTATGCCTTTTGGCCACCTTTAGATGAAATAATCAAAACAGGAATGCCAGCCACCAGCATAGCAATACCCAGCCACCAAATTGTTGTTGATAGCGTAATAATTATACCTGTCACGAAGATTAACAGGTTTATCACCCCCAACACACAGCTAAACATGTCCCATGCCATGATGTCAAAAGGCGAATTAGGCCACCAACCGCCAAAAGGCCCATATATGCGTGCTAAAAGGTCTTGGGTTCTAGGGTTTTCTATGTAACGATATTTTAGAGTTGCGCGGTGTTCCATCATTTCGGGAAGTAGTACGTTGCGGTAGTGTATACGTCGCCGAACGTTTAGCAAATCCAAGACAATGCCGCTAAAATGATTGTATAGCATAATAGCTAGCAATAAACCAATTGAATAATAGATGGAGGAAAATGTCATTTCTTCATTGTATATAGCAATAGCAGTGCTGATAAAATTAGCAGTGACAAAAACAGATAATGTGGGCAATAATGCAGAAATTATGTTGTGAGCTAACCAGGCAAGTGAGTACAATGGAGAGATTCTAAAAGACAGAGTAAACATATCTAGGTACCCATATATGCGGCGGGTAAGAATCATCGCCGTTCCCTCACCCATACTGTTTCACCGCTGCGCATCTCGCCCGAAGGATTTGAAGCGATGACCGTTCCGCTACGTATGCGGCCAGAGGTGTCTGCAATAGATGCAATTCTACCGTTGTCAAACAAAATCTGTACTTCTGTTTCAACAAGATAATCTTCCAAGCCAAACAAGCCTTGGCGCGAAGAGATAATATAAACTACAGCCATATCAAAAGGCCGCATCTCAATACTTGAAAGTGGAACTATAAGATCTTGCATTTCACTCCTAAGCGATACAGTTAAGCGCACATCCTGGTCAAGTATGGGCCAAGCGTCATCAAAAGACGTGAGAAGTGCACGGCATTCCCACCGCCCGCTGCGAAGTGAACCGTGTACTACATGCCCATTAACAGTCAAATGCTCATGAAGCACCATGCCGCGCACCTGACTTGTGACCTCTTTAAAGGCCTGAACCGTTGGGCGAATTATTGACCCGCTCGCTGTCACAGGAGGAAAAAGCACGGGCATTTGCTGGCGATCCGGTAGCGAAAACAAAATTTCGGGTGTCTCATCTGGCAAAAGAATTAATATTACATCGCCCTCGCGCATAACACTCCCCGGACCTATGTTTAGTCGGTGCACCATGCCACTAATTGGAGAGAGTAGACCATCAGACGGCGGTGCCTGAAAAAGAAGATAATCTAGCCGTGCTTCGGTAAGCGCTAAAGAAGACTCGATCTCCACACGTTGACGTTCACGAGCGCGACGCTCTTCGGCAGTTTGGGGGCTACGCAAATCCTCTAGTGCAGCCAATGAATTATTCAAACGGAGAATCTCCAGTTCAATGGCCTGCTGCTCTATGTCAATAAGCCTTTTGTCAAAGCTAACCAACAATTCACCTTCATAGACTATGTCACCTTCTTGAACCAGCACATCGCTAACCCGCCATGTGCCTCCAGCCGATACATTTACAGCATTTGGGAAGTGCAATGTTCCCGTAGTCTCCCATACTGTAGTAACAAACCCGCGCTCCACCGTAATAGCTGATACTTGGAGTAGATTTCGATTGTAAACAGAGCGCGAGACAAACGTGAGTATAGCCAGTATCGCAACACTTATTATTATCGCTGCTCGTATTTTCTTCTTCATGGATATCCCCCAATAGACTTGCACCCTAGCATAATCTCAACAATAGCTTTATATAGTAAAGCACAATCTATTTGATAACCGAATACTCTATCCCTTGCACCATTTCGTCTTTGAAATACAGAAATAGCAGTAAAGCAGGTAAAATCGACAATATTCCGGCTACGAAACCAATATCCGGCCGCATAGTGTTAATTTGTGTGAGAAAGACAGACAATGGGAAGCGCAAGGGGTCTTGTAGGAATACCAGGGGTTGCTCCACCATATTCCAACTGTCAGCAAAGCTTAGGATTATTAGTGCAGATAAACCCGGCTTGCTGTTAGGCAAACATACCCGCCATAGGCTCCGCCATGACCCCGCGCCATCTATTCGCGCGGCCTCAAAAAGTGCAGTTGGAATCGATAGCATCGCCTGCCTAAGCAAAAACACACCAAAGGCCGAGAATACCCCTGGCAAAATCACTGCATAATAACTCCCAATCAACCCCAGCCTATCCAGAACAATAAAATTAGGAACCAGTGTGACCTGAAGCGGCATCATCATTAACGCTATAATACAAAAAAAAATGACTTTTCGCCCCGGAAATCGAAAGCAAGCAAATGCATAGGCGCCCAGTATCGCAACAATCATTTGTCCACCCAAGATAGAGCCGCTGATAAAAAGTGAACGCCAAAGCCGCATCAAGTAATCAGGCTGGGCAAGGAACACTTCATGATACCCCGAAAAAGCAATCCATTCTGGAACCAAGTGCAGAGGATTTAGCCCGTTCAACCCACGCTGTAATCCGCCATAGAACCGTTGAAATTCATCTGCACCTATGAAGGAGTTTACAAACATGAACACAAACGGAAACATTATAGTAGCAGCTAATAGCACCAACAGGAAATAAATAAATAATTGCCTGAAAATTGCAGCACTCATCCGTCGCAAGTGTTTTGCTTTGCCATCCACATTCATATATATACAACTCGCAGACAACTAGCTGCGGCACCAAGCTTTAGTGAAATCACCGCGATGCCCCCTCACCTTTTTCGCTCCATATATACATAGCCATCACGAACGCGAAAATTATTACAAAGGTTAGTACAGCAGCCACTGATAGCCGGGCGTAATTCAAATTAACAAAGTTATTATTCATGAAGTGTTGAACCATATATATGCTTTCGTGCGGATGACTACCACCCAATACAAAGGCTTCCCGGAATGACCTGAATGCCCCTACGATAGAAAGTATCATCACAAAAAAGAATGTTGGCCCCATTAGAGGTAGTGTAATTTTACGCAATTGCGTAAACCAGCCCGCGCCATCAACACGCGCAGCCTCATAATAGTCCTTGGGTATCTGCACAAGGCCGGCCATTGTCAAGATGATGGTATAGCCAATGTTTTTCCATAAGTAAAGAATCATTAGCACCCAAAAAATATTGCCTGTCCGTAGGAAATCAAAGCCCCCTGAGCCAAAACTGTTCAGCAAGTAGTTGATGATTCCACCCCGCTCGAAGATTATCTGAAATACTAAAATAACCGATGCGGTCGGAATAACTAGTGGCAGAACATATATCGTTCTAAATCCATCCGAACCTCTTATCTTTGTGTTTAGCAATAATGCTACAACCAGAGACAAAGACATCAACAGAGGCACGCCTATACCGATGAAGCGGAAAGTGTTAAAAACCGCCAATCTGAATGCCATGCTATTAATAACGCTGATATAGTTGTCCAGGCCCACAAAATTTCCTGTCGTGCCATGTGTAAAGGTTCGGATGATAGTGATACCGAAAGGGATAATATAGAATATAGCAAAACCCGTTAACGGCAACAATAAATAAGCCAGCACAGCAAACGACTCTCGGCGGCGTAGCGAGAAGAACTTATTCCGAAACATAAATCGCCAGCCTACTTCTGAGTAAAGGGATAGCATCATCAAGACTCATGTCATCGTTAAAGAAGGGTTCCATAACCACATATATAATATTTGCGACCTCTGAAGTTAGCACCTGGCTATCCGTAATTGTTTCATGTAAAGCTAGGTGAGCAGCCAAATCATCATCGTCAAGTGCCGTTAACGGCAGGTTACCCATGTTTAATAAAGGGTTTGTCGCGTGTCGCACTCGACTGTCCGTTGTTGCCATTAGGGCAGCATTATTTACAGGAAAACCGCTAAAAGGATGAAGAGGATTGAATGTTTGGACTTCTTCTGAAAGCATGATTCTAATAAAGTTCCAGGCATTGAGCTGGTTTGGGGTACCAGCCCGAATTGCAAGGCCACTTACGACAACCGAGGTCATCCCTCCATTTATATTTGGCAACCCCATTACAACCGGGGTGTCAACATTCTTGATTGCACTATGCATAAAAGTGTCTCGTGCTAAGCCCGCAACAACGGGAATAAAAATTGAGTGTCCCGTTATGACAGCACTAAGTGGATCGACTCGCCCTCCCCGTTCAACTGCTGCGTTACCAAGCGGTCGATATCGTTTATATACCTCGATAAACGCCCTAAAACCGTCTTCATCCGGCAATATAGCCCTTGTTTCGTAGTCTACAATACTTATCCCAGAAAACGCCAGAAGCATCTCAAATGGAAATACACCAAAAATATCGTTGAAAGATGGATTCTCCATGGCCATAGGCAGAGCACGGTCAATTTCATCGAAAAATGATATGAAGTCGCCCCCCCTGGACATATCAAACCCTATGGAGTCCAGTCTGCCTTGTGATGTGATTAACAGTGGTGAAAAGTAGGCAAATGGCATAAAGTAACGGCCACCTCTGTAAGACCCTGCATCCATTACGGTCTCGTTAAGCCCATCCATAGAGAAACCTGTCTCCTCCATTATTGGGGATAGATTGAGAAACACGCCGGCATCCATGGCTTTGTGTATATCTTGGAACATTTCCGATGTAAACATAATTACGTCAGCCCCCGTACCGACCATAAGATCATTGTTCAAACGTAGCCGATATGCAGCATCAATTTCAGGCGTAAACATATTGCGAGTCCCAAAAAACTCAATGTCAAGATTCACATGGGGATACGTTGCTCTAAAAATATCTATGGCGCGCCTCATTGTGTCGCTCAAGTTTGAATAGTCTGGAACAAAAAGCACTAAATCGCCAGTTGCCGTTTGATCAATGGGTACTTGTGGTATGGGTATATTTCTTTCTTCAGCACTTCCCCCGCACGAAGTCAACACAGTAATAAAAAAACCAAACACAATTACCAGAGCGCTCAACTCAATTACACTCGATTTTAACCATTTGCAGCTTATATTAGTCAGAAGCCACTGTTTGAGATAAGCCAATGTAAATGTACCCATGAAGAATACCCCCTTATAAGTATTATTAATAGCAATACCATTCCCGCCTATAATGATATAATCATATCAATAATGTTTCCTTCTTTTGCTTTGATTTCACGTACAACAGCACCCGCTTTACCAAGATACTTCTCCTCTTTGCACGAATGGAAACTCATCATAAAAAGCTGCTTCATTTTTTTCCATAACTTAATTGTTTGAGGGAAGCAACTTATGGCTTCGTCAAATCTACTTGTCTTGTATGTGCTAGCAACATATTGCAAAGCGCCTAGATAGTTAATACGACTCCAGCAAAGATTCGTCAAACAAAAAAGCAGTGGGGCTTGATCGAAGCTACTATACTCATCACGATCTTCTTTCGTAAACTTCATGTTCGAAAGGTCATGGGCAAAGTCGTCCATATAATTCATGCGCTGACAATTTATACGCTGGTAATTTTTAATTTTATCAATTGTCTCGGATAGTGATGGCTTTTTATGGCTTGTTGTTTTTTTATATGTTTGTAGCACTTTAGAATGTTTGATTATTATTTCTTTTTCAACAACACAGTATGGGTTATTGTAGAATGGGTCCATACAAATGTATGCGTTTTCGTCAACACCTAGAATCAGTACTGTGTGCTCGCGCCCGTATTGTAAATAGTGCTTATTCCAAGGCAAATAAAACGAATCAAGCATCACGCTTACAGGATTCAAATCACTTATTTGCTCTGCTATTGTTTCATCTATATCTGACAGCATTGTAGCCTCATAAGCGTCATATTGGATTCCGCAATAGTCTCTCAGTAGTATTTTGTGGTTCTCAAAGTTGCCACTATCGTGAGGCCATGTCTTTTTATTGCCTAAATTTAGCATGCCATCATTCTTAGCATAATAAAAGTCAAAGCAATTAATGAAGCATGGAGATGTATCTTCATTGAAGTAGTCTCCAACACAAACAATCACACTATCTGTGCAGCTTAGCGTATCTCTATGCTTTAACTCAAGGGCAATTCTAGTCATTCGCAACCCCCTAAGAATATCAACATCTAATTAGAAGTTGTGTTCATAGCCATCGACGCCGCCTTGGCAGTCAATTTTCCGCCACTTTTCATCGGTATTTTCTTGCTTGCCTTTAGGCAAACCGCGTCAATACCTCCTCATTTGGTGTAAAATTGCCGTGCAGAGTCGGTATCGCAGGCTATGGACACAGCTTCTTAGTATCAGGCCAAATTCAGAGAATCGTCAATCATATCCACCAAACTTGAAATTGAATGAAAATTGCTTATATCCAAATTCTCATCATCAATCTCAATCATAAATGCATCTTCTAATGCAACCTGGACTTCAATAAAACTGGAAGAATTTAGGTTCAATTCCTCAATTATCAGCGTATTGGCTGATAATTCTTCGGCGTGCAAATCTAATTTTAGAATGTTAACTAGTGTTTCTTTCACAATAATTTCGATATCTGTTTTCTTCATGATCTCCTCACCTTTCCCGTTGCGGTCCTATCAATATTGTTAACACGTTGAAACATGCGAGGTATTTTATATTCTAACAAATGTCCCCGACAAAAATTTACTAAGGCAATTTCGTCTAATTCATTTTCAGAAACAATATCTGCCAGAATGCATGCGCCAAGATGAGGGTCATCTTGACTATAAACGCGCGCTCCAAAAACGCCTGGGTATTGGCATAAAACTTCTTCTACTTCTTCAGGGCTAACATTATTTCCTCCTGTAATTATTATGTTTTTTATTCTACCTATAATATATAGATAGTCGTCATCGTCTAAGTAGCCAATATCTCCGGTGTGTAACCATCCGTTTCGTATTGCATCATTTGTAGCATCCACATTTTTATAATAACCGTCCATGACACTATCGCCAGAAGCTAATAACTCACCAGGCTCCATAGCCTTACACAGTTTGCCATTGCTTTGAACTTTTAGCATGATTCCCGGCAACGCTTTGCCGACAGAAGCTTTCTTTTCCTCATAAGACTGCTCATCCACTTGGCTAACCACAGGGGACATTTCTGTCATCCCATATCCCTGTATGAAAGTTATCCACGGGCAGCTAGCAATCGCATCGTCAAGTTGTTTGTTTGACATGCTGTCTCCACCTATAATGATATGTTGTAAACTACGGATATCAGTAAAGTCACTAGTACTTTTCAGCATCATGTTGATTATGGTTGGGACCACACATGTTTGCGTTATCAATTCCTTCAAAACAATCTTAAAAAAATTGCCAACAGTAAAGATTGAATCCATTATTACAAATGTTAAACCACAATAAATATAATGTAATAGTTGTGTTGTGTTAACATAAGCTGTTGTCATGGGCAATATTATCAAGGGCTTGTCAGATTCCTTATGCTTAAATACCTTAGTTATTCCCATTACATTTGAATGTAAATTTTTATTACTCAGCATTACATATTTAGGATTATGAGTTGAACCCGATGTTGCCACAATAAGTGCTGGCGCTGAAACTTCAACACGTGAAAATCGTGTTGCATTTTTTGGAAAAGAATCTGTACAAATGATGTTAAAAGATAAATCGTAGTGCTCTTTAATTTGGTTTATGATGTTGTAGTGATTTGTATCAGTTACCACTAAGCTAACATCACAAAATTCGACTGTTCTATGTATATCCTTCTGACTTGACTGAGCATTAATTGGAACAACCGTGTTATTGCAATATAGTATTGCAAAATAGCCAATTACATAGCTTATGCCGTTGGGAATGAATAAGGCTACATTATTACAACTGCCATGCTCCGCTATTGCATGCGATAGTTTTTCGCTCATATCATACAATTTTTGATACGATATTGAGTTTTCTCCATGTATAATGGCTGTTTTACTAGAATTTTTGTGCCTAGTCAAATAGTCGCTGATGTTCATTCACTCAGCACCTCCTTATAAATAAATGACGACTAAATTTGTATGGCATTAAGGACTCAATGCACGTTTTATAATGATGTTTGCTATATTTCACTGTTCTTGAAAGCGGTTATACAATTCACTAGCAATTGCTTGTTCACAACAAAATATTTGAGTAAAGACTTGCTCAACTTCACTTTCCTTACCCCGCAAACTTCTTTTGATGCAACATTTTAATAATACACGCCTTATATATCGCCACAGTCCTATCAAGTGTCGTAGTGTTTCGCAAACATCCAAGCAGCGCACACCATGTAGTTTGTCTATTTTAGTTAGCATTTCTAAATATAGAATCCTATTGAACTCAAGATCCTTTAACTTTCTCAGTAGCGGAATATCATAAACACCTATAGTTCCTTCAAGCTCTTTCTCTATACAAACATTTATAATAGCTTGCGATATCTGGATTCCTTTATCTCTAATGGAAATTTCAGCTTGCGAATAATTTGCGATACATCTTGATAGTTCTCTTTTAAGAATGCAGTTATCAATTTTTGGTTCAGGCATAATAGTGAACGCAAACACTGTGTTATTATGCAGAAACAAGTTTTCTTCCCTAATCATTAACATGTCAGTTGTAAAATACGGATCATAGGCTACATACGACCTATCAACTTTTCTATCAAGTAATATCATATGTTTCAAGTGGCGCTTCCTATAAAAAACACTCCAATGACAATGATAACAATCTGAACTCACTACAATTGGAAGATTATTTGCTATCCCTTCATCAATTACAGACAATGCAGATAGTCTGTCTTCACATGGGGTTATACATAGGTGGATTCCGTGAAATGTGAGGGGGGGTATACTGTCACTATAAACACCATCAGGGCAATATGTATGAATGCAATCGCCAACTAATTTATTGTGACCTGCATTATAGTCAAAATAAAAAGCAGGCATGAAAGCTAGATAGAACTCACGTTTATATGACGTAGCAATCGTTGCAATATTAGCCATTTGGCAGTCATAATATTTATTTTCGATAGGGGTAATAATCATGTGCAAATACTCCAATCCGGTATTTTTTGTGGTGCTTCAGCAAAGCGATAGCCGAATTGATGGCTCGCATACTCAAAGGAGATTAGCTCTATTTCTATACCTCTTGGCAGTATTATAACTAGCATGTTGCCTCTTCTGTCTGCACTAATTGGGCAGCAAACATCAAGGGCTTGCTTGGTAAAAAAATATTCAGATCCTTTGTATTGTAAATATCTTCTATAGAAACGCGCATATTCTTCAAAACTACGTGCTTTTACACACATTGATGTTACAATCTTACTTTTTATAATATCTTTGGCTTGCCCCGTCTCGGGTACACCTTTCGTGGCATAATCTTTAGTGTGGGCCATCATATCAACAAAATAAATCCACCCATCATGACGAATATAGTTAATGACATGTCCACCGCCACTTGGCCGAATAAAGCTAAGCATTCCAATTTCGTCATAGCGATTTTCAAGTATATATGCTAGCCAACTTGCGGCAGATGAGCAGCAACCAGTATTGGTCAAAACAGAATAGTATCCAGGCTTATGATGCTCCCAAAGAATGCCATTTTCCTGAATTTTTATTGTGTCTGATGATTCAGTAAAACCGCAGCAGCTGAATTGCTGAATTGCTTCATATAATGTAGAAACAGCATTACGCTTTTCATGCGGATGTGAAGATCGAAATGCACATAACTCATCAGTACTGAATCTCGAGTCACCCATTTCGCGAACAGGCACCCAATAAACACCTGGTGACACAAGCTTTGAAAAGCATGCATCATAGCGCAAGTAGCTCACGTCTTTACTACTCATCTACCTGCGTCTCGTCACTCAAGAAATACCGCACACACGTATCAAAGAGAGCTGTCATATGGCTTTCATCCCCAAGTATATATACTTCCTTGCCTGTTTTTTTCATAATTGCATTCGCTATGCTGCTTAGTTTTTCAGGTGTAACCGGCACTTTTTTCCCACTTACCATTTGCCAATCATTCATATAAGTCATTGGGTAAACACATAGTGCAACTATTTCAGATAGGCTAAGTCCTTCAATTGCCTTTATTGTCCTTGTTATATATTCCAGTTCGTCATGGGGATTTACACATAAAACAACAGCATCTGGGTTTACACCAACTAGTTGGTCAATTTGGTTAAAAGTCAATTGGGCGACATTGTCAAACAGCAATGGAGTGGTCCCAGATTGTGCCCCAGTGATGATAATGTCGCACTCTAACTCATCTAAATGATACATTATTTCATTTATAGCCATTACCGCTTCTTTTCCAGAGTAATCA
>Ga0123355_10008279_pt1 | contig 15710 bp, 10 predicted proteins | sample TergutEmb28metaG_3_FD_89872 | JGI IMG/M metagenome (GOLD analysis project Ga0123355, IMG submission 89872) | Embiratermes neotenicus P1 segment gut microbial communities from Petit-Saut dam, French Guiana - Emb289 P1 | ecosystem: Host-associated > Arthropoda: Insects > Digestive system > Gut ... | reverse complement strand
TGGCCCAGGATAGAGACAGGTGGCGGACGCTTGTGAGTGCGGTAATGAACCTTCAGGTTCCGTGAAATGTGGGGAATTTCTTGACTAGCTGCAAACCAGTTAGCTTCTCAAGAAGGACTCTGCCTCCATGGAGTAAGTAACTAATTCCCTCGGCCTAGAAATACTCTGCTCCCACGCAATGGATTTTCATGACTTTTTGTACTTGGGTAATAATATCGTTTGAGATATTTGAAGTTTGACACCGTCACTTTAGATATGAAATCAAAATCAGCGTAGACATGTGTTCCTCTTGTAATGACTGACTGATGAGTTATAAGGTTTTGTGCACATTATTTCTTTACTTTGGTTCAGCATTTGTTTACATTTTATATTGGCCAGTCTGTTTTGTTCGTGGCATTACTGTTGCTTTCAGTTGACTCAGGGTGGATTCTGTTGTATATCTAAGTCCTCATTCTCTCTGTAAGTATCACAACCCCACATTCTCTTAGAATATTCCTCTCCTACACAAGAAACTGGAGAATCTTACATTGCACCAAAAAAGGGTTGCATGTATCATATGAATGTACTGAACACAAACACATGAATACATAACACACTTGTTATGTATTACAAATAAAAGCAGTAAAATTGTCAAATTCGATATAGCTCTTTTTTTGTTGATTCTGTGACTGCTTAACACTCGAAGATGAAGGAGGTCACAATCCGAGGAAACATCCTGCAACCCTGGCCCAATTACACAACATTACATACCAGAAGACTTGAATCCCCTCATGCCTACATGGCACTGCTTCCACCTAGACAGAAATATAACATCAGATAAGGCAGGGTCCCATAAATAGAACTGTTTGCCATCAATGATGCAAATGTTTCATAGCACAGACTTCCATGTTACTTGCATTGAAATGATGCATGGTGTCAAGTATCTGCTCTGATCTTGCACCATTGTATTGGACTCCACTCCAACTGCCACAGCCAAGTTGCTAGCAGTACACGAAACTTTAAAATCTCAGTTCATGATGAAGTTTCAAAACATAAAATAAAAGCACTTTGCTACAGCTTGCTTTTATCTCTGATATGCTTTCCACTGGGAACCGCGGTAGCACAGTGGTTAAGGTGCTGTGCTACAAATCGGAGGGTTGCTGGTTCGATCCCAACTGATGTCATTGGAATTTTTCATTGACATAAAATCCTTCCGATCGCACTATGGCCCTGGGGTCGACTCAGCCTCTGACAGAAATGAGTACCAGGAGTATTTCCTGGGGGTAAAAAGCGGCTGGTGCGTAAGGCTGACAATCTTACAACCATCCTGTGCCGTTGTCATGAAATCTGGGAACCTTAACTTCCTGGAACTCTCTGGGCCTCTCCAGGCCTATAACGGGACTGATTTACCTTTACACTTTTCACTATAAATATGATGCATTTTGTGGTACATAAATAGTACAGATAGAAGTGAGAAGAGATCAGGTATGTTGACACAAAACCACAGTTAATACTGCAGCATAACATGTATCAAACAGCCACACACAGCAATAGGTTCATCATTGTATTGACAGCTACATGTTTCAGATCTGAGTCAAAACATGTGGCCATAAATAAATCGATAAAACTGATGCTCTGCGTGACTGTTAATACATATACTTGTGATACCTTAACACCAATTGGGATGGCTCACTTTAGAATTAAAGATGCAGCATTTTCACAAATACATGGATATTCAGCCTCTATGATCAGCACAGCTATACTATACAATAAACTAGATTGGAGTTTGTGTACCTGTCTAACACAACTATATGGTGGTATAGATATGTATAATTTATTACATAAAGAACAACTACATGTTTCGGCCCTTTCAGGTTGATAAATGAGAAACATTTAAATGTTTCTCATTTATCAACCTGAAGATGGCCAATGAAAAGGGCCGAAACATGTAGTTGTTCTTTGTGTAATAAATTATATATATCTATACCACCATATAGTTGTGTCAGACAGGTATACAAACTCCAATCTAGTTAATTATAAACACAACGGGGATGACAAACCTTATGATGATACTATACAATATCCTGAACCCCAAGCATTACTCACATCAATAAGATGTACTATTACAGAATGAGTTATTCATTCCCTGATACATATGTATGAAACAATCATAAGGTTCGTCATCTACATTGTGTTTATAATAAACTAGATTGGAGTGTGTATACTTGTCTAACACAACTATATGATGGCAGAGATATGTATAGAATTTATTACATAAAGAACAACTATATGTTTCGGCCCTTTGATGTATTAATTATATTACCATGATTGATGTATTCATGTCCGAAACACGTTGAGCACAGAAGATGTGAAATAAAACTTAATAAATTGTTACATCAAGTTGGTCTCTTATTCTTCAATTATCACAATGATGCATGGTCCAGTACACATAAGATTGTATATTTTAAGTCTGTTCCTATTTTATTTGCACATGACACTAGCACCTAACTGTCCCATTCAAATTCTACTCACTTTAATACCAATATTAATGCCATATTTAAAATTTTAAGTGAGTGGTTTAAACAAAACTTACTTTCCTTAAATTTTACCAAAACCAAATTTACTAATTTTACAACTAAAAATAACAACTAAATTGAAATAAATATTAATAATAATAAATGTATTCCTACAATTACTTATACAAAATTTCTTGGTTTAACTGTTGATTGCTCAGTAACATGGATAAACCATATTTGTCTATTTCTACTCTGAAGATATTTATCATTCCCTTTTTCACTCAATTTTGTCTTATGACATAATGTTCATAATATGGAGAAACTCATCACATAGCTCTGTAATTTTTAAAATTCACAAGAGGGTAATTAGGATAATAATGGGATATGGTTATAGGAAATCTTGTAGAGAATTATTCAAGGAATTAAAAATATTAACACTCCCACCACAGTATGTATTGTCTTTATTATTGTTCATTAATAATCTTGGATCACTTTGATTCAAATAGTGTATATCATAACATTAATACCAGATAAAAAATGACTTGCTCTTGCCTCAGTTATCTCTGGCCATGTATCAGAAGGAAGTTTATTATTCCAGCATCAAAATTTGTAACTGACTTCTCAAGGCAATTAAGGACATCTCCAGCAAGCCTAAAAAGTTCAAAATTGCTCCAAAGCACTATCTGCTAACACATTCATTTTACAATTTAGATTAATTTTTTAGCAAACAGTAATATATAAATCTTACTGTGTTTAATTATCCTATATTCTTACACTGTACAATTATATTAAATTTCTCTGTACTTATTCAATATCCTTGTTCCTTTACTTCTTTAATTTATAAACTTTTATATTGCAGTTTATATGTATTTTAGTTAGCTTAGAACTGTGTATATTATATTTTAATTTATTTTGAAGTTGTATTTATAAATGTGTAATTATTTTACTTATTTACTTTGAAATTCTGTTCTAAATTTGTACCATTGTATTAATTATTCTAGACTATGTTACTGACAGGCTGTCTGTTACATAGAGACAAATTACTTATTCTTTGACTGTTTCTACACCCATCAGATGAACACATGTATATGGATTTTGGAATACTATAAATAAATGAACTTTCAACGACCTTCTGTGCTTAGCTGGAGTGCTTTGAAGTAACAAGCAGGGTATGGAAGTGTGTTGTACTAACGGAGAAAACAATGAAAAATTTTCCTTTGGGGTGAATCACGGACGCGCGAAGTTCCTAACAGATGCTTTTTTTACTTTATTTTTAAGCAGGCAACTAGAGTGGAGCTCAGAAATACATGCGACAAACTACGTTCGTAAAATTGGCGCAACCGACGAAGCATCAGCATGGCTGCTGCTATACCTTCCCTTTTCAAGGTGATTATGATTATGATCAGGGGTTGAACAACCAAATCATTTCATCCTACAGTATGGATCACATTCCTTTGAAAGCCCCCACACGCTTCCGGGCAGCTACTTGCCAATCTACTATTCAAGATCACTTCTGTGGGGCAATACCATTGTTTCGGTGGGTACTGTTGCTACCTCTTCACAGGACAATCACTGCCATCAAAACCTCCGTCAACCTAATTTTGTTTCGGTGCAGCCACCGTACACAAACCTCGCACATCTAAAAAAAATTGCAAGTTACGACACGTCAACGTGCATGTTCCCTAATGATATACCACGATGCCGTACTCTATACGCAACCAGACAAATATATCAAATTCCTGCCCGTGTCTGCAGCTCTATTACGCATACCCCACCTCATTCCGCTCTGATCCATGTCGTATTCACACCACGGATTACTAGATGCTGGGCACAGACGAAATCTGCACAAGAAACGGGAGAAGCAACGGTTATATTTTCCACAGCACGAAGTCTGCAGGCAACATTGTAACATGTTGCTATAGTGTAAACAATTATCATACGAGCCGAAACATGTCGGATTGTAAATAAGCATTAGCTGACAAGAGTACCTTGTGTTTTACGATCGCATTATTTCACATACAACTAGCGAAACTCATTCGTTTGTATTCGTCACTAGCCGACAGCAAGAATTGTGTACATTGCCATGTTAGAGATGGCGAGGGTTAGGTAAGGAGCGAATAGCACTTTAAGCTATTTGACAGAAGAACGGTAACATTTTGGAAGTTCTGACATATACATATTTGAGGCATGTGTCGAAAGAAGTTTTTCAAGTGAATGAAACATCGGCACGCAGGCTGTCTACATGCTACATAACGTTTTAAGTAACGTACGTGAATCGGGACAACGAAATTATGTCATATCCCGGAAGACTGTTTTCCGATGGTGTTTATATATCGATACTCTGCGTTTTTCTCACTGCCTCTGAAGTTGCCAATTCGCCGTCCAAGCCTGTTATGCCCTTTGCTGATGATAGTAAAATTCCCGGATCACATCAGTTTGAAACGTGTTTGGTGATGCAATTGTTAAGTTGAACAAATGGTTTAAAGAAAATAACCTTACATTAAAAATACTACATGCAGTTGGCAGGAAACAAACCCATATAAATATAATATAGGTTATTGTAAAAAAGTAATCGAAATACATATCTAAATTTCCTTGTTTTGCAAACATAGTAATATAACAGAGAAAGAAGTTACGGAGTACATTGTGAGTAGAAACTGTTGTCATGACTGGTGTCAGGCAGTCGGAGTAGTTGATAACTGAATTCCTTCACTTGCAGACTGTTAGCAATGTAACACAGGTAACAGATATGGGTTGTATTATTCCCTAGCACAGTCAAGCATCATGGTTGTGGGCTGCCACTGCCCACAGTAAAAGCTGCCTGTTGTCAGGACTGGTGTCAGTGGTGTCACAACAGATATTTTAAAATTAGTTTACTTTGCGTATTTACGTTTTATTTCCTATGATGCCGTTATGTGGAGGAGCAAAAAAAAAATCATTCACCATCCAAAAGAAAATTAGATTAATCTCAGCTGTAAAGAGAAGGGATTCTTGTAGGATATTATTTTAAGAATTGAATGCACTTCCCTTGTCAGTAATTACTTATTTTCATAATGATCCTTCAGTGTAGAAAACATGGAATATTTTTAAAAATATTCAGAAATACATGGCCTCCAAGTGCTGTGTGCTAACTTCACTAGTGACATGAAAGGTGTGTGCAGATTATGCCACGTGCATCCTTTCCTATCCCATCCAATTCGTTATTCATAATGCTAGATTCTGTTAAATAAACCACAAAAAAAAAAAATTGAAAGAGGGTTGCACATATGCTAATCTCAAATTCAAGGCACACAGTGCATTTACCTTTCTTTCTAGTACCAATATTTATTCTTTTTTGTTGAGTATAAAGTTGTAATTGTTGCTGATGCATGCAGGCAATAACATAAGGCCATAGTCATACTTTATATCATATGGGAAATAGTTTTAATTTATATGTTTTTTTTTTTCTGACAGTGTGAACATGAGATATCAACTTTCATACATATATAGATACAGATCACTCTATTCAAATCTGAAGAAAATGTGCTCAAACAACTATGGCACTGAAGCAAAATCTGAAACAGAGTCTGAACCAAAGTCATGGAGAAAACCTTGGGCTCAGAAAGAAGGTGAATGGTTTAGCAAATTAAAACTTTTTACATCTGGGAAAGGTGGAAGCCCTGATATGATAAGGCTGTTACAGAGCACAGTAAACTTTGGTCCACAAGTGTTTCACAAGTGGATCAAGGAAGCCAAGAGAGATGCTGCAGTTTTGGACATGAGGTATATACCTGAACGTCACCAGATCCTGGGCAGCGATCTAGCAGCTGCTCACTTCTTGGTTCATCGGGGTGCAGCAGTGAGATTTGTCGGCTCCACCGAGTGGATAAAACGACAAGGAGATGAATATGATCTTCCAACTAAATATGTTCCAGACTGCTTGATAGAAGCTATTGATATATTAGACATGAAACTGTATTATGAAGGTTTGCAGAACATGACTAATTTAGGAAGTTTACAGTGGCTTAGTCTACAGAACTGTCTTGAAGTTGACGACTGGTGGTTGGACAGGATCAGTAATGAATATCGATTGTCTTTGGAATATCTGGATATTAGCAATTGTGTGCAGGTAACAGAACGTGGGATTGGTGCCCTGTATCGAATGACCAAGCTTCGAACACTCAAGGTACATAATATTGCAAGCAGTCATATGTTCCAACTTGCGTGCTTGATGCTGGAAGATATTCATCCCCAGCTGAATATTGAAGGTGTCACATATTTAGATGCAGAAAATCAGGCTGTGTGATTCTTACATGTAAGTGTTCTTGCTGTTGTAATTAAAGTTACATAATTAATGGACCTTTCATCTAAAAGACAATTCATAACATGTATCATATAGACTTCTAATGGGATGCAATATTTGTACATGGAACTTTGTTAATATTAAAGTAATGAATGTAGTGTATTCATTGCCATACATGTAGCAACCTTGCAAATTTCACACTCATCAGAGAGAAGGTAGTTTCATCTGAAAAAGATGTTACATACAGGGGCATAGCTGGGCTGGCAGAGTCCAAGGGGCAACAATATGAAGATTACAAATAATAATTAAAAAAAAAAGACTGAGCAAAACAAAATTCGAGTTATTGAGACACAAATAAAATGCGTTAACTGTGATATTTTTAAGTTTGTAATTTCTGTTACGGTTGGCCATTGTTATTACTCACCCCAAGGCACCAAAGTTAGCTGTGCCACCGATTACATAGGTACTGTACAGAGATAAATCCCCAGTTTTACTGACCGAGAGTGAAGTCCTGTATGTGGAAGACACCATGAGACCTTCATATGCACAAATGTTCTGCTGTATTAGTGTGAGGTACAGTTGCCATGCCTAAATCTGCAGCCAGGAGCCACTCCTACCTCTTGAAGTGTGTTGCTCATTATTATACGCTGTCTGTTCAATGCAGAATGAACGCAGCACTGAAGAGGGTTACTTGTTATGAGCTGGTGAGTTGTCTGCACCAATATGAATGGAACTCACTACTAGATCATAATTATGGTATATCAGTTGGTATAGTCTTATACAGGCTGTTGTGGACCTTGGCTTCCAGTACAAACCTTCTCCATTCCATCCAGTCTCTGGCCACTCTGTGCCAAAGTCTTATTCCCATTTCCTTTAAATTCTCTTCAACTTCATCAGTCCATCTTTTCTCTGCACCCTATTTTCCTTGCTCCATCCATTCTGGCATTCTTTTGTTATTCAGCCTCTCCGTACATCCTTACCATCTTAATCTGAGCAAGTGTATAAATTGCACAATGTCATTTGTAATATGTAACTTGCATTTCATTATTTGTTATTATTATCCAGCTTTCATCTACTTTAGTTGGACCATCACATTTTCTTTCAGATGCTTTAAGATTATTCATTTCATCTCAGGTCAATGTGCAGGCTTCTGACTTGTAGCTTAGGAAGGGTCACGTTCAACTTTCATCACACCACTTTAGACCTGAAAAGTTTTTTTATGTGCTCAATATGCACAGTTTGCTGTCAGCTCTAGTTTTATATAAAGAATGTGTTTTTTTTTCAGGCATGAGATCCCCCCCCCAATGCCCCCACATGTCCTTGTGGACTTCATGGTCTTCCCTCCTAGGCATGGCAGAAGTGTAACCGACTTCTGAGGTTAGGACGCCCATGAGGCGGTTACGTTGTCCTGATGATGTGAGTGGTGATATAGGAGGATGTAGTGCCAGGAGGGCCCTTAAACCTAAATTCTACTAACCTACCCAGACCATGGTCACTGCGGCAATCCTCCCCTTCAGGGAAAATTCCCACGGTAGAACCGGGAATCGAACCCGGGACCTCATGATTAGTAGTCAGAGACTGACCGCTAGACTACGATGCTGGTCGCATGAGAATTATACAATATGAAAATCAGACTTGACCTATCAGGACAGAGGCAATGAACATAGCAGTCTTCTGAGGTGTGGCACTGTACAGTTTGGTACAAAGGTACAAAATGCACAGTGTCACATCCCAACAAATAATCTTAAGACAGCAATGTTTAACACCCATGATCAGTTGGAACGTAATTATACATATAAATCCTACTTCACCGCAACGGTAGCCCAGCTCATCAATCTGGTGTTCCGAGTCCTTGCAGGGTCACGAGATTTTCATTTCTCTCTTCTCCAAAACAAATGTCTACGAAACCTTTGGGATCCACCCAGCCTCTTAGTCAATGGGTATGAAGGGTTCTTTCCCCAGAAGTAAAGCAGCCAGTGTGTAAAATTGATCACTCAACTAAATCCAGTGCCAAAAATGAGTGTATCTTTAACTGTGCTTCTCCTATATGCCTTCAAGGCATGCACAGGAACAACTTCACATTTTACCTTTTCTATTACAAAGCAGGGTTAGAACAACCAATCTGAAATCTGCTTTGTAGTTTCTTATTTTATGCATATGAAAAATTAAGTACTGGTCACAAGAAAGTTGACACAAAACAAATTGATGTAAATGAGTGATGTTTCATATTGGAAGGATAAAAAATATATAAAGTTATAAATTACCAAATATGTATCTGTGTTTTATTTATTTAAGAAGATCTTCCCATGATTGTCTGCAGGTGGCGGCAATTGACAAACCGCCCCGCGTCAAAAGTAAAGTGCAGCTAGAAAATACAAAGTTGGACAGAAACACACAAGAAAACAGGCCAGATGCTTAGATAAAACTAGGAAATTTTGTTTCATTTTACATTTTTCAATAAATATACATTAGTGGTATATCTGCATTTATATAATGTCACTTTAAAACACGTAATAAAAGTTAGAAAGCCAACTAATTCATTTGCTATTAATTAGTTTGTTCAAAAAATAAAACAAAAGCAAAATTAATCTATTGCCAAGACAGTTACAGTGAGTGCAGACATATTAAAAAAAATCAATATCATAATGCAACATAAAGACTACCTATTTAGTTTCAACATAAGTCTGGGAACTTCTAAAACAGCTGGGGGCATGGGATGTGTGTTGTCATGCAAAGGAACACTTATGAATAGAAAAAGCAATGTGAAGACTGAGGCCTCACATTCTGTTGAAGCTCGATAACAAGGAAACGCATGACCAACATCAAGCACTGTCAACACCTCCCCACTAATAAATGGTGAGCTTTCTCTTTTAGCAGGTTGTGTATCACATTTATGTAAGTTGCTGGTGAGGATGGACTAAAAAGTTGCGGTAACAACACTGCTTATGCAGGTGATGGGGCATTACATTCACATGTTCAGTGTGAACAATGCCGTCACCTAGTCAGGAACACACTTCAATACCAATTGAATTCCTGATGGTGGTATACAATACTGTGTGCCATGTTCTCTTTTTGTTTTGCATTTTCACATTTGGTAGTCTTTTTAAACTCAGTATTTCTCTCTCCTATTCATCACATTATACACTGTCATTAGTCATCAGTAATTGCACTGCTCCATCAAAACAAAAATAAAAATGCATATCCATTCCATCTGACAAATTTGCTAAAACCTCCTACATACATAACTGCATCTTGATGGATCAATAAAAATGTATCTACATTTGAGTTCTTTACAAAATGGTACAACAAACTGCAGTTTTATGCTTCTGGCAATATTGTGCCCAACAATGACATAGCTAAAGGCTGAAAGATAACAACATTTGTCACTCTGAACTATACACATCCAACAATACAACAATTTTCTTACGTCAATATATATATATTTATATATGTGTGTGTGTGAGTGTGTATATGTGTGTGTGTGTGTATTTTTTATCTCTGTATTTATATATGTATATATTATAACAATGTAAATATATAAAATATTAAAGGGTACTCACTAACTGTAAGAAGTAATTACAATGTGCTATTTGCTTTCCAGCAAGAATAACTTATTTTAAAATATAAAATAAAAAAAATGTAGCACCTACACATAGTTAAAAGTAGCCAGTAGCATTACTGAACCATTCTATTGGGAAAATCATCAGTACATGGGAAGTTAAATGACACAAAGTACACATAGTATATTACTCATGTTGAGCAGATAACACAAGTAAAACTAAGGATTCACACCAGGTCACTTTCTGATACAGGGAGAAATGAATTGCTCTTTACGTGGAACAACAGTTCAGGACAAACACTGACAAGGACAGTCCTCGTTTCCAGGGATGGAATTAGCTACTAATGTCACACATTTCCAATCAGAATGTGTCATAAAATCAGCTAGCCTATATACAATTTATATATCAACACAAGTCAATGAAAAACAAAAATTCAACATTCTTTTTTGCACAAAAAGTAACCATTTCCATCCCCTGAAACGTCTAGATATAACAAAGAATCAGTAAAGAAGGAGGGAGGGAAGGAAGAAGTGCTAATAATAAACGGTATTTCCTTATATGTAGGTTAAAATACTGCACTCTGAATCTTGTAGCATACTCTACATGCTCCATGAGACTTGCATCAGGTATATATCATTCAATGGCTAACATCAAGTGTATTTTTTTAACACAGTACTCTGAAGTCACAACTGCTCGTATTGGTTTAGAAATGACTTATAAGCTACCTCAGTCAGTAGCTGTTCTCTGTTACTATACAATCGAAATATGTTAATGTGAAGCTCACACATTAGTCAGTATTCTACATTTCATTTTCTTTACATCTGTACAGATTCAAGAAACGTAAAATTATAAAATGGAAAATAACGGCAATGCCCAACAGATACCATAATGAAATTTTTAATGGTAAAAGAATGCATTACTAAAAACTCCACATTATATTCTGGGATCTATTGCTCTTTTTGTTCCTGCAGTATGTGTGCCAAATACTCTTGTAATACCCACATACCTTCAAAACTTAATATTTGCAATAATTTCTTAACAAGAATCGTCTTGTAACTATTTTAATACCAATTGATGGTATTGCCCATTGAAGTTGGTCCCAAAATGGCAGGGCTGGTGCTGCAGCTAGCTGCTTGAAGAGGCAGGGATGGATAGAGAACTGTTGGCAGTGTTAACCAAGGTGGCTGAATGTGGCGGCATGGTGGATGATCCTGCAACACATTCCCATCAATGTCATGCAATTGCTGGTATTCATTGTGTGTGGTTTGGAATTAACAGCCATCTCTAAACTACAGGCAAAACAATGGTGTAGTTTCAAATTTTCATTTCATATTGTACATTAAGAGGCCTAAACAGGTCTATCTAGGCCTAACTCATGATGGATGATGATGTGATGATGATAATCATCACATCATCATATACTGAGACACCTCATCGATGTCCAACAGATACTAATTCGTACACGAGTTTCATGATAATGGTCTAAAGGCCTAAACACGTAGGAAAGAGTTCACCCTATAAGACAGCATGAACACCCAGAAGGGGACTAGAAGTATATATCTCTACTCTTTCTTTAACCTCAGTGCTAGATGGGATGAGTGGCTAATGCCATGCCCCAACCACTTTACCCCCAAAAATAGCCCAGTACCCATTGTATAGGATGCTGGGTGGGTCCCAGGGCTGCTCTGGGTGGGTGCGGAAAATTTGCCCCTATTGGAATTCAATCCCCAGACCACCCAGCTGTAGCAAGTCAAAACACATATTAGTTTAATAGGTAATAAGTGATACTGACACGGTGTGCTATGGTGGTAAAGGTAGAGTTGTTTCTGTCCACACCATAGACATATCGCGAGAGCAGATGTACAGCTCCATTAATTCTTAACCTCACACCACAGACAGGTGAGCAGTCAGTCAGTTTCACACCCTGGCCACTTCACTGATGACAAAGAACCCTGGTACCCATTCAATATGAGACTGGATGAGCTCCTGCCAGTATAGATGTTTTGAAGAAGACAATATGTTGCCCCTGCCAGGATTTGAATCCCGCACAGTGGGCCCTTTTAATAGCTGAACGGCCACTAAAGTGGCCACGCAGTGAGCCCTTTAAACAGCCGAATGGCCAATAAATTCCGGCAAGAAAGGGTTAAGAAACTGTAACAATACTGATAACTTACCTTCTCATTCCCATCTATGGCTGTCACCTAGTAGTTTGATTTGAGTGTCATGTGACATACAACAGAACTGATGCCCTGTTCACAGACCCCATACTAAGTCTTACACAAACTGCAACTGAATTCCATCAAGTGGTTTGGGTGAAGAAACAAAGGCACAGACCAATATGGCATCATGTTATAATCTCACTTTACAACTTTCATGGACAGGACTAGCAAACCATTCACATTTTATGTGCATGGGTATAAAATCCACACACCTTGAGGTATTACGTACAAAGGTGTATCCAAACGTTCTGGGGGCAAGTCAGTAACAAAATATAGGCTTACCTTCTTTATCAGATATTACAGTCCCCTATAAAGTAAAATTCCCTTCCAAGTGAATCTTATGTTTATTGGACCGTGCATCATCTTCATAGTTGAATAGAGACCAACTTGATGTCACTTGCTTTATTATTTCTTTATTTAATGCTCAACATGTTTCGGATGTTAATACATCCATCCTCAGGAGCTTGCGACTTATCTGTTGAGTTATTTCATGGGTTGTATTGCTCTGGTTTGATGTGTGTTGGTGTTACATTGTGGTTTGGCTGTGGTGGTGTGGTATCCGTATGCAGGCTGAAGCACTACTTCCAAGTTTATGTAGTGGGACCAGCATTTGTCATTGCTGGAAATGATTTTTTGAAAATGCATGTATGATGGTCAGTAATTCTTCCTGTACTTCAGTGACATCCTGTGAACAACGTCCTCATGGCTGTCATTTAATTCTCGAAAACAAGAAGACACCACAGGGGGCCAAATCAGGCAAGTAAAATGGGTGGGGGACCACAACCAAGTTTTTATAGGACAACAACTGCTGCACTGACAAAGTAGTGTGCTCCAGTGCAATGTCATGGTGAATCAAACAGTCTTCGTTCCAGCATAGTTTCAGATATTTAGGGCAGACATGCTCCCAGAGACATTACAAAATGTCCTGATAGGAATGCCGAGTAACTGCTTGGCCTGGAGGAACAAATTTCTGATGAACAATGACCTCAAAGTCAAAAAACACTATCAATATTCCCCTAATATTGGACCTGGCATGCCTTCCCTTTTTCAGACATGGACAGGACAAGTTTCCACCAAAATGACTGCTGTTTGGTTTCTGTGCTATACAAATTAACCCATGTTTCATTTCCTGTTACAATCCTCCAGAGGAAGTTCTGTTTGTTTCTGACTTCATTCAACAGTTTCTGGCACATAAACACATGCTATGGCTTCTATTTGTCCATGAGCAACCAACCACAACTTGTGCACGTTCAGGTCCTCCATCTGAATTTGGTGCCACGCTCAATACAAGGCATCTAAGCAGCCAGCAATCTCCTAAATGGTAATTCATCTTTCTTCGTTGACCTAAATTTTTTCAACTTTCAACTAAGTCCCTCTATGCTTCAATCAAGAATACCATTCAGAAGCCTGTCCTCCCCATAGCACTGTCACAAAAGGCTGTTTTAGCATATCATGTATTTCCAATCAGACATCAGAAAATCATGGACTTCACTTTTACACAACAATAAACACCCACTGAAAAGCAGCACAGAGGGTTCAGGCTACTAACTCACCAGTCTCAGAAGATAATTATACAACAGAATCTGGTGGCAGAAAGTTGTACAACTGGTCCTAGCAGTGACTTGAGTGAGTTTTCAATACACCTTCAAATGGAGAATAGTACTGCCATGAATATACCTGGCGTGGTTGCAGCAGAATCAGTGCTTGAAGCCATGGGACTGGCTAATCCACTTGGCGTCATTGTGGGTGGGTACTGGCCCATTACTTTTTGGCGAACCTCTCGAATCTTCAATTGTAGACTTGACTTATTTGGGAAGATATCAACGTGCGCAGCCTGGGAAAAACAAGCAAGTAATTTACCCAAATTCCTACCATTTTGTAGATGCATGAAAAAGAAACATCACGTGCTGGTTATAAGAAAGTGAGGGGCAATGCTGGAAGTACCATAAACACTTTGTATATAAGGTCACATATGTCAGTCACTTAGCAAGATCCCACAGAAACAACCGTAAATTAACACATATTTTGAAGAATAAGAAACCAACTTGATGTCACAATTTATTAAGTTTTATTTCACTTCTTCTATGCTCAACATGTTTCGGACATTAATACATCCACCATCAGGAGCCTGCAACTTTTCTATTGTATCACCACATTGGTTGTGTGTTCTTGTTTCGATGCGTGGTATCCGTGTGGCAGGTTTCAGCCTGCCACACGGATACCACCCCAACCAGCCACACTGAAACTCCAACACACAACCAATGTGGTGATACAATAGAAAAGTCGCAGGCTCCTGATGGTGGATGTATTAATGTCCGAAACATGTTGAGCATAGAACAAGTGAAATAAAACTTAATAAATTGTGAAACCAAGTTGGTCTCTTATTCGTCAACTATCACAATGATGCACGGTCCAATATACATAAGATTAACACATATTTTGTTTACAACACTTTTAAAACGAAGATTTTCTACCACTGAGCACTACTATTATGTAGTTTTATCCATTTCTGCACAAGTTCCTTCCAAAGTTGAGCCCTTCGCTAGTCACATAATGTACATTTGATGTGTAACAGTATTTTAGCTTTACTTAACCTTTACATGACCAGGTTGGTATACAAATTTTAACATAAAGTTTGTGAAAAATGTATCATTTGAACAGAAAAAGATAAAATTATCGCATATATGGCATTTTGTGGACAATAAAACACCAATTATGCAACAAGCCTTACCCACAGAAGCACAATAAATTTCCTTGTTGTCTAAATATATACAACAAAACTGTAGGGGTGTTTTTTTAACATGTCTTCAAATACGCAAACATGTATGTAGGATGTATAAAAGTTAAACTCATTTTCCTTCCTATGGATGTCGGAGGCAGAGTATCTCACGATATCACCATGCAGTCTACATGCTACTGCAGAGTAGCTGAGCTAAGCTAAACATCATTTGAAATAATGACAATATGAAAAATTGTTATGCAATATCCAAATGCACTTCAAAATGTCTCTCCCAAAATCAACAAATTTGTACTTCAACAATTTTGATTCTTTTATACACACACACACACACATATATATATATATATATATATATATATATATATATATATACACACACACACACACACACACATATACATATATATATATATG
>Ga0123355_10008278_pt1 | contig 15711 bp, 10 predicted proteins | sample TergutEmb28metaG_3_FD_89872 | JGI IMG/M metagenome (GOLD analysis project Ga0123355, IMG submission 89872) | Embiratermes neotenicus P1 segment gut microbial communities from Petit-Saut dam, French Guiana - Emb289 P1 | ecosystem: Host-associated > Arthropoda: Insects > Digestive system > Gut ... | reverse complement strand
TTCCCCCCCGGGAAGGAGGGGTGGGGCCTTTCCGGGGAACTTTTCCCCCCCACACCCTGAAGGGCGCGCAGCACCAAAACTTCCCTTAAAACCCCCCCCCCCCCAACGTACTACACGAAAGAAGACTTCTAACATGTGAATAGTGTTAGCTCCCTGCTGTATTATCGTGTATGCAGACGCTTCCTGTGCGGTTCGCCACTTCACATTCTATCATTACAAACTCTAAAAATTGCCTCCAGGTAACATAAGTTCACAACACAACAGTGCAGTCCACAAAGAACTTAAGTGTGTTTACGTAAACTATTTGACAGACAGCTTTCGCTCACTTCATGTATGAAGAAACAGAACGTATTCTGCTTCATGAAACATACTAACACATGCAGCTGTGAGACGGGCTGCCTACCGCTCCAGGCTGCATTATAAACTCGTGTTAATCTTTTGATCCTGTTTGCCGGCTATGTAGCATCACTGTCACATAAAACCGTACACACAACAGACGACCACTCCCACACTCTAGATTCTCATATATCATCTAACGCCTCGTCATAAACTCAAAATTCTCATAAATCTTCTGTCTAAAATGTATTTCGGTGCACGATTATTGCCTACCGGTGTTACAATTCTCCGCGTCGTAACACTTTTCCTCGTAAAAGTTTCTAATCTTTTATCTCATGCGTTCTATACGGGACCAGCCCAAATTAAGATGTTCACTTCTTTGCCAGTGTAGTAATACAACTGTTAAACGAAAAAAAAGGGCAAATATTTCCTTTAGAAAGGAATTTTTCTATTTTTTTTTTTGCTCTCTCTCTCTCCTAAGTTTGCGGACCACTGCCACCAGATGGAAATTCAATTTCATTAAATAAATATATCATGTCATATCATATCATATCATATCACGTCAAATACATAAGCCAAAAAGATGTGATGTAATACATGCAAAACCTCACTGTCACTTCCCGTTTCTTACCGCCGCCGTAACAAAAAAAGACACCGAATGTTGTTACGACACTTCTCTCTATCCTTACCAGTACGTACGGTATCCACTTACGTCAAAACTCTGCAGGTACTGCGGCAGAGGTCTTGGGTACAACTAGAACACGCATTTCAAATTATTTCAATTCCTGAACATGAAGGTTGTTATTCTTTATTAAATGTTTCAGTTACTATACATCTTGATAGCAACAATAAAACCAACCGAACCCAGGTCGAAGAAGGGTACTTCAGCTTCTCTGAAACACATTAGCAGTCACTGCCATAAAGCGACAGCAGATAATAAATTTCGCACGATCTCAGACTTCACATAATTTGCGTGATTTCATGCTTCCGCCGCTAAGTAGATGAGATCTGCATTATTCTGAGATATAATGCAACTTGTAGTGGTAATTCGTTACCGGCGTTTCGGAACTCCGAAACGCCGGGAACGAATTACCATTACACGCTGTGTAACATCCCAGAAGAGCGCAGATCTCTTGACATAACAAGTTTCACACGACGCCCACGGCAATTTTCAGACACAGCTGTCAAATTGATTAAAATGATCGGTCAAAGACAGAAAAACAGATATGCTGATGGACACGACAAGACATGCTATGCGGATGTTTCCTCATAAGATGAGCAAGTTAACCTAAAACGCCGGTTATATAGCTGTAGGTAAAATGGTTTCCAGCAAATAGTAGCTGAAATCTGCCTTACGAGAGACTGGGGTGGAAATAAGCCTAGTCGTGTAGTCTCCTGCGTGTGACAGCTTATTTCAGCGGCATACCTGTGGCAAACAACAGCTGCGAGTTGTTTATTGAATTCACGTGTTGAGGTATAATTGTATAAACGTTTGACGCTACCAGCAGCAAAACATGTGGCCGCGTGACAAAGGAAACAATCAGCGCCACTTTGCGATCTGTCGCCCGTTGCTAGGATGCAGCCGTCGAGGGCACATTCTGTGTCCGACCGCCTACAGAAACCCTTAAATAAACAGGTCGATTTCCACGAAAATCTCTGTGGAACACAGCATACTTTCGTCCCTTAACGATACCCACAACATGGCGCTGATGCGAAGTTCTGACACGGAAGTAGTAACTACAGATCCTCCATGTAAGGTCTTGAAATGTTGTGTTATTTGGGGGGGGGGGCGGTAAAGTTGCGCATGTGTTGAGGAAATGAATTCATGTAAATTGTCACATAGTATTTAGGTAGGCAGGAAAAAAGATGAAGTAATATTGGAATGTAGTTCATAAATGAAAAGGCATATTTCTGTATAACCGAATTCCCCGGGTAATGATCTGTCCAAAAGACAAACTCAGCAAATCCTCAGCGGCAGTTTCTAGATCTACTAAACAAATTGTTATCTGATTTGCATTCTAATTGAAAGAAACGTAGATATGTTGAGCTGCCACAATCATAAACGCATATCAACTAGTTTCAACTGTTTTCCTGTTCACATTTACTTGTTTGCTATGTTTATTGTCACAGCTGTATCCACCACCGTTGTGTAACCAAGAGGGCAACATTTGTATAGGATGTGTAATAATTTGTTTAAAAAAATAAGTAAAATGTATGGGTCTAGGCGACGAATTAGTGGTTAACATACACTAGGATATAATAGGTTCGACACCTGACGCCGGTCAGTACGTGTTACGTAAATACTCTTTAACTGGATATTTGGGAATAACAATGCTCTTCTTTCCTAATCCACATTTCTCTTAACACCATTATTTGCGGTAACTACAGACTATTTGGGAGAGTGGGAAGGCAAATAACTCAAAATATAACTACGTACACACTAATATTCACCTGCTAGCCATTTAGTGTTGAAATTAGGCTTCTATATATGGACTTAATTGTCCTTCCCCATGACCTATCATGACATCTGAAAAAACTTAATGGCTTAAAAATGGTTGATATTTTCAGAAAAGCGATACACTTTGAACCATCGGTGTTTTGCGTGAAATTTGTTGAAGATTTCAATCAAAGCCGTGACCATGATCGCTCTATGTCATCCAAAAATGAACTAAAAGTGTAGGCTTCACCTTTTAATAATCCTGCTGGGTTACCTTCGTTAAGAGTGGAACACAATTTTTTGCTACAAAGACGGTGGCAGGAAGAGGAATATCGTTATGCGTACACAACTATACCTTTCAACTAACACAGTCTGTGGTCAGGAGACAAGGGCAGTCACTATGGCAACGAAATAACCTCTCGGAAGTTTCACATTGAATTGTTCTATAACTCGATTTTCTGGTCTTTCAGAGGGATAGCTTAAGGTTTAATTCCTGTATTTAGTTCTTCCATCGAGTTCTCTGCACACAATGGGACAAAAGGAGCTTACAGAATTAAAGACTGACGATGCGTAGCCATAAATTTAGTTGGAGATATTACATGGTCACGTGAAAATATGTTCAATATAACAACCACAGTAACAGTTGAAACAAACGCATAATATGTGTACATATTTGAAATCGATTCAAATCCCGCACTTCTGACAATCTACATATATCTGTCCAACTTTAACCGCACTCAAACATGAAGATGAAGCTAGTATATTCCTCTGAAACGCTTGTAACATCTACCAAAATACATGGTGTCGTAAACGTCACTGTTATGAAAACCTGAATTAAAAATAACTCTACCCCTAACAATCCGACACTAAATATATAGAAACACGGACATTTATTCAGCCTTAAGTCATGAGATTTCAATGTAATCTTGCACAAGTTACCCTCCAGAAGCCTTTCTTATATGTAAAACGCTTGTTATATGTAGGAATACAAGATCTGGTGATTTTTATTCAAGAGAAAGGAATACGATGTGATGTGTATGGATATAAAATCGAAATTTGTCTATTAGGTGACAAATGTTGTGAACATAAGGCAAATGACCGTATCTCTAGAGTAAGTGCCTTTTAAAATAATTACTATGGCACTCCAAATAAGCTTGATCAGTGGCTGCTCATGAGACTTCCTCTTGGTAGGGTTGGGGATAGGATTATTCAATGATTAAAGAAAAAGCCTAACAGAGCGTTTATTTCAGCACAGCCATGCACCTACCTATGTTTAGCGTAGTCAGCTGTTTTGAATTTCCTCACACAAGTTTGTATTCTGCTTGATGATGACTGAGAAATAACTAAACCAGATGCTGCGCGACACAAATTCTTAATCTAGGTCTTCTCTGCGGAAGTTAAATGCAAAACATTGATACCTTGTACGTGTAATTACTTCACATTGTTCATGTTCATGTTTATTGTAAAATTACAGCAATTAAAATTGAAACCTTCATAAATGTGGCTTTGAAAACAGCTAGGCAAAAATAGTCATCAAAATTCCAGCCTTTGAAACGTTATAAAATGTAACCAGATAAAGTAACTCCTCTTTGAAAAGATCTCTGCAATGCAGTGACCGCAGTCCAACCACCGACCTAGCTCGCCGCGTCTCCACCATTCGCCCTAGCTCCTCTGAATCCAGCGCGCAAAGTCTGGGTACGTCACATCCCATTCTGTTTGCGATTAGAGTCCGTCGCGAATATTTCAATTTAAAGTGATTTCTTTCATATTCTCTTCAAGAATTTATCTCCTGACGAAAAATTGTATTCAGATATTAAGTACGGTGTAATTTTTCTCAAAATTTCTGGGAGGTATGTAATCCTGCAAACCTTTTGGACGAACTACCCCTAGACCTGATCCACTGTCCTATTAATATACGACATTCTAAAACACTAAGTTTCGGCAACTGACCCTGTCTCCAACCTCAGGTGATAAAGAAAGGAAAGCCTTGTTTCTTGGGCCCACTAGCTCAATCTGTCTTCATTGTCAGGCTTTCCCCCCTTCATACCTGAAGAAGAAAAGAGAGCCCGTAAGCGAAACGTCTTGCATTTTAAATAGAAAATGGAGTACGTTCAACAACAGTATCGCGATAGTAGCAGCGAGGAAGTAGTATTTACAGTGATGATGATGATGATGATGATAATAATAATAATAATATACACAACTGCAATTAAATTTCATAGCAATTATTCTTTTATCACGACAAGATCTGACCACTTTCCAAGAGCACATTCATCAACCATGGCTTAATTCTATGGTTCAAAGCGAACTGGGGTAAATCGGCGGCAAATGAAGCCGACTGCTCATTTCCATCTAGCGCCGAGGTTAGTAATATAAGGAGTTACACCTCCACTCCCTCATATGACATGGCTTAAGCTTTCAAGACGTAGTTCTCAATTAAGCACAGAGACAACCGCGTCTCCACATGTATATTTGCTATTTAGGTACGATTCCAGTTCACCATTACTATTCAGTAAAATCTTGAGCGCTGTTACTACAGAATCAGGTACCGTCAACCGTACAAAGCAGGACAAATATCTAGGTCTCCCCGTAGTCGTGTTACATGTTTCCATACGTAAGCTGTGATATCTGAAACAGCAGAAATCTCGGTTGTGACAGGCAGGAAACTGACGTGCGAGATAAAATCTCCTTCCAGGATTCTGCATCATCAGTTCTGGCAGTCACACTTTCAAATTGTGATTGGCAGAATCCGAAGAAGAGGATGCTGGTACAGTATTTCACAGTACCTTGTCACTGACGTGTCTGCATCAAAACTAGGACGCTGCAATGGTGAGCACAGACAAACAATACTACAAATATTTGTGCCGGTCGCAACTTTCCGCAACGCAAACTAATTATTTCCCACTATAAAGCGATGAGAGAGTAAACCTACGATGCGTTGCCTGGAAACGGACGTTTGTCTCCGGGTGTATTGAGGCGGTTTACGTTCGGGATAAGTAATATTAATTAATGTCGGCACGAGTTGCTGATATGTTCAGTTCGTTTCTGAAATGGGGGTGAAGAATAGATAAAACGATGGCTACATTGGCTGACCGAGATACAATTTCAGGGAGCTACTAAAGAGGTTCGCATTGCTGCCACTTTGTTACTCTCGATGATTGAAAGTTACGTCTGAGAGTGACATTGGATGTCATGGCTGCATATGAAATTTTGTAAAAATCCGTCAATATAAAGCTAGAAGTTTATCTGAAGAGTACACAAAATTCAGTTCCTACCTCACAGTAAACACAGTATCTCCACTACAACCGGTTAATACTGTGTATTGAAACAAATGCTGCTCACAATGAAAATATTATGTGGGTAGAATTTAGAATTTTAGGTCCGATCACAAAGTTGCGGAACTCGACTATTAACTTCCTCATGTCCGTCTGTCCGTCCGCATGGAACAACTTGGTTCCCACTAGATCAATTTTCATGAAATTTGGTATTTGAGTGTTTTTCGAAAATCTGTCTAGAAAATTCAAGTTTTATTCAAATCTAAAAAAATATCGGGTGCTGTACATGAAGACCGATATACATTTTTGATCACATTTCGCTCAATTCTCCTTAGTACGAAAAGTGTTTCAGACAAGAGTTGTAGAGAAAATCGAAACAGGCATTTTGTATTCAGTAACTTTTTTTTTTTCGAAAATCTTGTCTTTTATAAAATATGTGGAAAAATATGGTAGAACCGGACGACAGGCTACAGATTACAATATGGTGCATGTGCACTGCATTTTGGATACCTAAGTTTACAAACATATTCATAATATGCAACACTTCTTGCTTTTACACTGCGACAAGATTTGCACGAACGCGCCTCAGTGTTACGTTATACGTACATTTCCCGTCTTGCTGTACACTAAAGTGGGTGGTACACATACTTTCCACTGAGTTTCAAAGAGATAAGCCCACCACACATATGCGCCCCAAGTGAGACTTTGTACGAAGTTTCTTTAGGAGAGGATGAACAGGACTGAGCCCTTGCGAAACGGGAGGCGTCAACAGTCGCTCTGCAGCAACGAGTTTGCCTGCTCCAAGGCAAATGGTTTCTCGATATAAAGAACGCTCTGTATAAGACTGTTTGTTAATGCACACTCTATGAGCAGATTTGTAGATTCTGTGAGCGGGTTCCGCCTTAAGCAAAGATAAAGCGCAATTAATGGGTTATAAAGTAAAACCTTAATAAAATTAAAAATTCCTAACAAATATAAAGTGACAAAACAAGTCAATAAAACACAAAGTTTGAGAAATGGTGAGGGCTCGCGCAAGAGAAGCACTGAAGAAAGCATTCAGCTGACTTCGGTCCATTTCCCCACCCAGTGACAAATGCCGCCCCAAAACAAGGCACAACTAGGTAAAGCATTTTGAACTTCACCTTAGATGTAAAAAAGAAATATTAATACAAGAAGAATGCAACGCCACTCGTGGTAAAAATGAAAAAATTCTTTCCATGCCGACATGAACACGTGCGTTGCTCGGGGAAAGCTGTGCTGTAATTGTTCACTGAAAGCGTATATAGTACCTGACTTCACTTTGATCATAGTTTATTTATTTGATCATCAAAATACGCGGCCATTACTTCCCTGAGGCATTAAGCCAATGGTTTTTATAACGGAGAGTGTAAGCCAATAAAGTGTCTATTGTGAGTTAAGAATCCAATTTCTAAATATTACTGACATTCATTGCGTGCTCTGTCTTGCAACCTGTCCATATCCTCTTCCAAAGCGAGTTCTCCCTAGAGTCTGATCTAGTGCTGCTTCGTTCAAGTTACAATATCTCCTTTTTGCGTCAGATCACCCAGTGCTCCTTGCGTCTTGTGCTCCTTTGTCACGCCCCTTCCATTTTCCTTCTATCTTTCCTTCAATAACGTGTTTTATAAGGCAGTATCTACGAAAGATGTGACCAACCCATTTAGCCTTCCCCCGTTTTATTGTATGTAAGATGTTCTTTCATCATTGATTCCAAGTAATATTCTTCATTTTTCGCAGGATCGATCCAACTGATCCCCTGCATCCTTCTCCAGCACCACATTTCAAAACTCGCAGCAGTATAGATATTAATTTTAGAGTTAAATGATCACACAATGACTTAGGTGGTTCGCCGCTGCCATTTCACCGTAAAAGCCCTAGTTCTAACCTGGGCCAGTTTGTATATGATATATGTGGTGGACAACGTGGAACTGGGGCAGGTTTGTTCATGAGTACAACGGTCTTCCTTTGATCATAATATTCCACTGACGCTTCACAACCATTTCCATCTTAATGTTACTCTCATTAGAAGGACAAGCGGAAGAAAACTGGGAACCTTAAAAAATGCAATGTTCTTTCGGATATGGAAGGGTACTGAAAGGAAAAGGAATTTCACTTTGTTTTGTGCTCGAAAGATTCAATGCGGTGAGAATGCATTCAACTTCGACCAGTCGCGTATGCCTAGATTCAGATTATGTTAATATGAGACCATGCAGCTGACTCCTTGTAAGGTCAAATGAGTAACGGCGAATAACACCATGGTGTTATTGAAGCAGTCTGTAGTGTGTTCACAAGAGGCAAATACAAATGATTACCTAGTAAAACTAGCGGATTCCTTATTGACTTAACTATCCAATTGTTTTATAAAACTCCCATAACGGCGTGATAAATATTTTGTTACATTTCTGTTTTGGGGCCATTATCTGCTTTGCACAGAGAAGAGGGGTCAGCTCAAAAAGTAATTACAACACTGTGTTGGTCGGTGTGTAAACACAGAAAGCGTTCACTTTACTGAGCTCTTCTTGTTGTTTGCCGAAAGGCTACTGGTGCTGGAGCCACTGTAATAACATGTTCATTTCCACGCTAACATCACGAGTGTGACACAGCGAGGAGCAAACAACAGAGTACAAAGTCTGGAATGCGACCCATTCGAGATTCAATTCTCTACACGCAGCAAAATTACCGTGACTGAATATCTTCGTTGCTTCCTCACTCTGATAGTGCACAATTCCTGCTTCGCATTTAGGAAGTGCCTGCTAAATGGTCTGTTGCGCAGACCAGCTACCATTTTTGTGGTTTCCTCTGTCCATCCAAGCAACATGTGGAATTCTTTTTTTCGTGGCTCGACAGCTCTAGCGTGCCTAAACCTTCTCTATGAGGTTCCTTGATCACACTCAGACACACCACACTCGATAGGACTCTTCTGGGTGAGTGATCAGCTCGACGCAGAGACCTCTACTTGACAACACGCAGCACTCACAAGAAGAGACCTGAGACGCATATCCCAGCAAGCGATCGGCCGAGGATCCACGCCTTAGACCGTAAGGCCACAGGGATCGGTAATGTAGAAGTAGTGCCTAAAATTGGGTCATTCCCGCTGTTTTCCACGTTACTTCCCATATATTATTTATTAACAATCCTATCATTCGACGCTGACGATGCATGGTCTAAGACACTATTAGCAAGGGATAAACACTTCAAGATGCTGAGTTCTCTTAATAACACTTAAAACTTAAGTTAATTCTTTACAGAAAACGTACTGCGTATCCGTTGTAAAGATCAACAGGTCAATGCCGTTTAGGGACGTAATCGTTGTATATTGTGAGAGTCACAACAATGATATACATACACAGTGTGCACCAAATGCAGAGTACTTAAATATTAAAATACGTAGGAAAACTAGTTACAGATCTTCTTTAAACACTTACATAAATCACACATAAACAGAGTATATCCTCAGTCCCTCCAGGTAAATGATAGGATATTACCCTAAAGTAGGCCTAACCATTCCCTTACGAAAGCTTACAATTCATCACTGCTCGAGGTCATATAGCCTGAGCTAATCTCAGCGTCGTTAAACAAACCATAAATCAATACAAACACTATTACTTGTGTTATATGGGAGTGCCAGCCCTGTGGACATGTAACAATGGTTGCCATGCCGACGTAACAGTGGTGAGGCTGCTCCAAGTCACGGAGAGTCCCTTGGGAAATCAGTAACCGCAACAGCCAATACCGGATAACAGGCTACACGCAAGACACACGTGGTGAAGAAGTTGCCGCAAGGGCTCGGCGCAGTCTACGGCGAAACTCTTATAACATACTACTTAAAGACCTCTGCACGTTGAAGCACAATAATTTGTGGGGAAAGGCGATAAAGACTTGTTGAGTGCTTCGGCAAAGAATCAAGATTTGGTATAAAGCTGTCCCTGTGCAAGCCAAGCAAGTGGAATAGCAAGTACATAGCCTAGTCAACACACCGAACACGGTACCCCTTCTCCTCATGTAAAAGAAAGCACAGAAAGAGAAACAAACTAGAAAATTCATCATGGCTTTTCAAGTCTGTTTTTCACTCTGTATTTTCAGTGTTTTAAAAAGAAGTGTGCTTCTTCATTACAAATAGCATAAAACAGATAAATAGGAGTATTTTAAAAGTGACTCCCTGTTTTTTTTTAATAAACACATCATGACTGAAATCATGGGAACTAAAAGTAAACGAAGAGGCAAAACTGTGTTCTGAATAAATAAACCATCAATATTTAAAATCCACTGCTAACCGTTATTACAGACACTAAAAGAGAAATTAAGCATATAGCATGTTTAAAATATGCATCAAAGTCATACTTGATTAGAGGACTATATTAAAAGAGGAAAATAATTCAGACATTAGCGCTATCAAAAAGTTTACATTTAAGAGCGACCTGCCTGGCAGTTGAAGTACCTGATTAGCATTACACCAACGTGGTGAATCTCTACCCTTTTACACGTAAAACAAATGTCACTGCACAACATGCTTATGCATGCACGGAGCGGAGGACGAGGTATAGTTCCAACACATTCGCAACCCTGCACTAGAAACAGGTAGGTGTCCAGCACCACGCTCCAGCCGCTTTAACACCAGGAAGGCCCGGTACCCTTTGTACAGGAGTTCAAGTACACGCTAAAATACATTTGTGCATTTTTATACAGGATCCGGCAGAAAAACCTGATGATTTTAAAGTTACAATAAAATGAAAAGTATACTATCTTTTTACGTGAATTTATTTCTAAAATTATCTTTATCTCAAAGCATTTTAATTACAATATTCACTTCCTGAATATAGTGTCTGTGAGGTGACGTCCCTTGTTGTCAGCACATTCCCGCAAGCGGAGGACTTCTGACAAAAGCCTGACGCAATCGTTCGATGTTCTCAGGAGTTCTAAGTGAAGGCTCTCTTTCTGGACGTTTTCTTTATACGACAGACGCTGTTTCTCTGCAGTTTCTCACCCACAACAGTACAGTATTGCCACTAGGGACACTGTCGTTCCGATGAGTACTGAAGTGCCGGCGAAATATCCGCTGAGTCACAACGTCAGAATCGTTGTTTTAGAAATACGTCTCCACAGCGAAAGCCCGATGCTCTACAGACCAGCGCTCCATGGCAACTGAAATGCTTTGAGTCTCGCTAGAAGGGCGCTCAAGGACAAATTCCCCACGCCAAACATTCCACTGTGTTGCCAAATCGTCAGGTATTTCTGCCGGACCCTGTATTTGAAGCATTTATTCAGATAAATTTAAAAAAGATTTTACGTCATGCGTCCGATACAACTGTCCGAGATTACATTCTCTAAAACAAAAATCGGCCAAAATCGGCTTATCCGTTCTCTAGACGCTTCATTTATACCTACAGACGGCAGTGTAGTCGCAGCCGTTTTAATAGACCTTCCGATGGGTTTTGAACGTGCGTAAAAGTGATTGGGGAATAAAGAAATGAGAAGGCGCACAAACATTTATGAAGGCGAGTAGAAGAAAAGAAATACAATTTTGTTTATAGTTTATTTAACGACGAGGTCAGTAGCTCAGAACATACGGATTCTGCTGCGGGATGGTTAGGAAATAATGAATTCTGTAGAATGTGGAAAGAAGCAATCGTTTCCTGATTTCAGATACTGTTACTGAATTTGCCTGGAGGTACTAAACAAAACCACAAAACACCTCAGTCAAGATATGCGGTCTCTGGGTCAAGATTTGAGTCCGGGACCTCCGAAACAGGAAGCGGTGACGCTATACAATCGTTTTGTAACGTTCGGAAATAAACACAGTGACACAGCAACAAACAAATAAAACGTTAAACACTGAAGTACAGTAGACGAATCAAAACACAGAATACGATAAACTAGTATGAAAGTAAGAAGAAAAAGCGGCAAAGAAAGAAAGGAAAAAAAAATCAGAGGGATGGAGGGAAGAACTGACCCATGTTCAGACCTTCAAGACACGGAAGCTGCCACAGCGGGTCACATGACAATCTGTCCCCGTTCCCTGTGTTATGAATTATTCACGGTGTTCTCGACGACACGTGTGACGTCACATGTAGCCAGGCAACTTATCAGGCATCTGTCGATTGCAAATATTGCCGCCAATAATTTCAGAAAATCGAAGGATTTTCTTCAATCTTTACGTAGGCATTATGCAATGTCCTTACGCCACAATTTCCTATCAGCAATAATGCAAAATGAAAATGTCGCTCAAGGAAATTTTATGCAAAAACCATACTAGTGTCATTAAATGTATGAAACTTAATTTCATGCATAAAATATCTTGTGTAGCTTTTCAGACGTCCCTTTCTTCAAAATGTGAAATAATATCATTGTGGCCGCGTGAAAATTATAAAAAGCTCTTCTTTCGATTAAGACACTTGAATGGAGACGAGCTATTTAACTTCCCTCGAGCAGACTATTACAGTATTAACACGACGTTTTGTGTTGAAAAGCACCAACATTACAATCTTGCCTACTTTACCTTTGTTAATTACTAAGCTCTGCTCTTGCTGATGGCAGTAAATAAGCCTATGTGAAGGGGCAGAAAGGCTGCGACTAAAGAATGAGTGAAGACAAGTGGCTAAAATACCATGGGATTACGCAAGTACAGGCAAGTAAAAGACACTTGAAAGAGAATTGAGACAAGTATATCTGGCCCTTGTTTCACGGCCTAGGTAGGCGTACAAAAAAAATGATATTCCCGTCCGAAATAAGAGTTTTGCATAATAGGACGCAGGCAGCTGAAGGGCGTTACATGGAAAATGAAAGTGGGCAAACTGAGAAGTGGTACAAATTGGTAAGGGGCGTTCAAGTAAAACAAGGCGTAAAACAAACGGATGTAAAACAAAGGCTGATTTACAGATGATACACTTCCTAACACATGAAGACAAAGTATGACATGAAGTAATCCTTCGTAGGAAGATATATCTTAAATTTACGCACATGGACGTGTGATGGTTAACGCAGCAACAACTAAAGCCCACAGTCGGGTCCAATCCGGAATTCATTAAATCCAGCTTACATTGTCACAACTTATTTTTAACCATAAGTTTTAATATTATCTTCCATCTGCTCCATAAAGACAGCCACTTCGTTCTTGTCGCACAAGTGTAGGGTGTAATGAAGCGGCGTTCGGTTTAAACCTTTTAAAACCTACTGGTATCGTGATGCACCAACAGGATTAACATCGAGAATTGTACATTCTACCCACACTGTATTTATATGTTTTCTATTTATCTCAGAACAAACAGCGACTTCTACCTCATACAACATAAATTGATTGATCTTGGTAATTAACGAACTTCATACATAAAATCTTGTTTTATAATAAGTTTATTATACGTCTCTACATGTTTCTAGCAATATGTGCTCATCATCAAGAGGTCAAAATTGTATTATACAGTATCTGGTATCATCACACCTGTAGGTGGCCGTCCCGTGCACAGGTTGAGAGGCATATAATAAACTTATTATAAAACAAGATTTTGTGCATTAAGTTGTTTAGTTACTAAGATTATACTGAGATGCAGGGTCAGCAAAATATCAAAATAAATTGATTGGTTTTTACAACCGAGATGAAGTGTTTACAGCGCGGTACGGGCTGAGTCTTTAAATAAAGCAGTCTGCGCTTCGTCTTTAAAGGGTAAATAAAGCATACAGTACTAATATGCTTCGTCTCCAAGCAACAGCGTTCTTTAGACTGTCAATCCGAGCTACTTCTTACCAAGTGGGACTCAGAAAACAGGAGCTATAGACGGCTGCTTGACATGATGCGACACTACAGAGTGAGGCATACAAGCTCAGCATGTCATCACAAAAGCGAGGTACATACAGCTCAACACGGAATGACAAAAAAAAGCAAGGTAAACAGAGCTTAAACTGACGCGACAACATACAGCGAACTGCGTATACGCCGCTCAATATTGGGCGACAATACAGAGAACGTAAACACAACTCAACATGACAACATACAGAACGGCATTCAAAGCTCAACATCATCTACAAATACAGAGGCAAAGCAGATCAATATGCCACCAAAGCACAGAGCAAGATGTAACATGACGTAACGAGGTGTACGTCCGATACATTGTATATAATAAGGCGAAATTTCTTTCCTAACCCCTGCTCCCCGATTTCCAAAAGACCATTCCTGTTTACTGAAGGTTCCCAGGCGTCGAACATTCGTTATTCGATAAGAAAAACACGTGGGTGAATATGAATAGAGAGCATTGGTGGAATGATATTGACAAGGTAAAACTGAAGTACTCGGAGTAAAACCTGTCCCAGTGCCACTTGGTCCGCCATTAACCTCACACGAATTGGAGTGGGATCGAATCCGAACCTCCGCGGTAACAGGCCAGCGACTAACCGCCTGAACCATGGTACGGTCTATAGTGCATAAAAATGTAACGCTCTTTCCGGTGTCCTGTGGTGGACTTAACAGAGAATACCAGAACATAAATTATGAACTTAAATTACATACACTTGGCAATGCGTATGGTAGCCACTCTTATGAATGTGATAGGCAAGGATTGCTGCACTTTTTGGGATGCGATTCGGAACCTCTTTACGGTTCCTTTTTAATTGATGAGTTAAATTTAACTTCGTAATTTGACTGTATTTAGTCCTTTAAAGCTGCGCCCACTCCGTAAGGTTATAATGATAAGAAAGCAACCGTATCCCGGGCGAAGAACGGGTGCTTCGATTGTATTAAACAACTGAAGAACTATAAACCTTAAATAAGACAAAAGTGCCACTGAAGTATGAAAATTTCAACATTACAGGTAACTAGAAACATCTGGATTTGACATGACGGGAGCTCAAAGTTAACGCATAATTTACTGTACACCGAAGAAGTCCACTGGATGCCAGCTCTATTTTCTAGAGGTCTACGGCTAGATTGTCAGCCGTGAGACCGTTTGTCTTATGGGATTTCTGCAGAGTACAATAAAAAATTGAGAAGACCTTGAAAAAGGTCTTGATTCTTTCATTCATAGTATATACCTTTCAGTTTCATTCATACTTACTACAGCATTCAATGGCAAGTAGTCTACACAGCTGAAAAAAGTCGTTAAATAAACCAGCATTCAGTTAACATGACGTAGCGCAGCATCGTCTCCTAGAGTTGCGAAGGGATGTCCCCGCTACGTCACTCGCAAGCCATGAAATGTAACATGACGCCCGTCAACTCAGTATTTTTACAAAAATAGTTCAGTAAATAAAAGTGCGAGAAATATGGTTCATGAGGCTGTGTAACCAGATAGGAAAGTGGGCTTTAGAGTTTTAACGATTCGCTTCTTTTTCTAACCTGCAGGCACCTAAGCAGAATCCAATTTCCCCAAGTCGCTTCTGCTATAATATTATTACTTCCTTTGCGTTTTCTGTTTGGTTCGCCCTGGGTAAAGTTCTAATATCAGTGAACCAGAGCATGTTAGTGATACACATTTATACAGGTTTATTTACACAGATGCACATTTAATGATCACTGAACATAATATAGTAAAATCTACACAATGCCTACAAAGCAAAAGATTACAAAGTGTATGGTGGTCGGTGACTCAATAGTGCGAAACGTCGGAACAGAACATGCAGATATGAAGGTGGAGTGCTTTCCGGGGATAAAAACCGAAC
>Ga0123355_10008277_pt1 | contig 15711 bp, 13 predicted proteins | sample TergutEmb28metaG_3_FD_89872 | JGI IMG/M metagenome (GOLD analysis project Ga0123355, IMG submission 89872) | Embiratermes neotenicus P1 segment gut microbial communities from Petit-Saut dam, French Guiana - Emb289 P1 | ecosystem: Host-associated > Arthropoda: Insects > Digestive system > Gut ... | reverse complement strand
TGTGGCTTAAAAGGGAACCAAGCCTGGACGAGATTAAGCTGGCGCTTATTAAAGCCATGCCAGCCAACCGTGATATTGACGAAATAGTATTTTGTGGCTATGGCGAGCCTATGATGCGCGCCGATGTTGTTATTACAACAAGCCAATTTATCAAAGCCTCCTTTAACGAAAAGCCAGTCCCATTGCGCCTCAACACCAATGGGCTGGCTTTTCTTATGCATCCGGGGTTTGATATTGCTGAACTGGCCGCAATTGATACAGTTTCTATTAGCCTTAATGCAGATGATGCTGTCGAATATGAACGGCTTGCAAGGCCCGTGTATGGCGCGGTGGCGTTTGAGTCTTTGTTGTCGTTTGCGCGGCAGGCCAGGGCTTATACCAATGTAGTTTTCTCTGTTGTGGAGGGGACGATTAGTGCTAAAAGAATGGCTAATTGCCAGCGTATTGCCGATGAGATGGGTGTGCCGTTACGCATCAGACCGGCAGAGTAAGCCCTATTGTGTCACATTTGTCAGCCATTTCTTCTGCTTTACACGCCTAAGCCCAAAGAATGTCTTCGTAAACTCCTCTGTACAAACCAGCAAATATACCAGCGGCACAGGCATGCCCAAGACTATCCCGGCCACAGCAGAAAGTGGCAGTGCAACAAGATACAACGCACCCAAATCCAAAGTTACCGCCGCCCGTATATCGCCGCCGCTACGCAGTGTACCAATAATAATGCATAGGTTAACCACCTTAAAGGGCAGGCAAATGGCCATTATTACAAGCATAACAGCACCATATGCTAGCGTATATTCCGATGCACCAAAAAGAGGAAATACCCAATTAAGTAACACCGTATTACGCAGTAGCAGAGCTAATAATCCCATAACAATCCCAAGCCCCGCCGTTAGCGTAAGCATAGTAACCCCTACGGATAGGGCTTTTTTTTGTTGCCCTGCGCCTACCTCCTTGCCAAGCAGTACACTGCATGCATGGCCAAAACCATAACACATAGCCCCTAAAAAACGCTCTATGTTAAGGGTTATGCTAAACGCCGCAACAGCGGCGACGGCATTATGCATATGTCCAAAAATTATCGCATACATAGAAACGCCAATACCCCAAAGGGATTCGCTTGCTACCACCGGGAAGGCGTATTTCCTGAAATCCTTGAATATGGCTTTGCCAGGGCAAAATATTGCCGCAAACTGCAGTTTGAAACTCTTGCAAATAAACGCATACCCAAAGGTAAGTGCAAACTCCACACCCCGGGCAATAAGCAAGGCCAAAGCCGCGCCCCGCACTCCCATTGGGGCAAAACCAATATTGCCAAATATAAGCACCCAATTAAAGAAAACACACACCAGCAGTGTTATGCCTTGCACAACCATGGCCAAACGCGGGTTCTCCATACTACGCTGGGCTACAATGTACACGCTAGATAATGCGTTAAGGACCAGCGCAAACGCCGCTATTCGTCCAAACTCTGCCGCTATGGCAATCAAAGCAGTATCATTGGATGTAAGGCTAAAAATGCCAACAGGGAAAAGACTGATACCCACAGCTATAGTCATGCTAACAAGCAAACTAAGCCCAAGTGCAATGCCAAGTATGCGGCTAATGCTGGTTTTATCACCTTTACCGTGATACTGGGCTATAAGCACAGCACTGCCCGAGCATAGCCCAAAAACTATAAGCTCTGCCATAAAAAAAACCGTGGTAGCCATGGCAACCCCCGCCAAATAGCTCTCACCCAAGACACCAATCATAAAGGTGCTCATGATGACCATGCCGTTGATGACTAGGTTTTGGATGCCAAGGGGTAATGCCATTTTTACCGCGCTAGGATAAAAGGATTTGTCTCTTGAGATATATCGTAACATAGGTGAACATTAATGGTTACCGGGCTTTTGGTCAATATATGAAAATATAAAGTTTATGAATCGGATATCAAAATTGCACGAAACAATTTACATTAGTACACAATCGGTTATATAGTATTTTCAAAAAAGGAGTGCCATTATGCGAAAATGCAATGTAGTAACCATTTGCCTGCCGGAAGTCCCGGGCGATACCACGCCTGAACACAATATGGAACGGGCCGTGACCTTGCTGGATGGCTTTGTATCACTTAAACCCGACCTGGTTATACTGCCAGAGGTTTTCCAAAAAATAAGTGTTAACATCCCAATGGATGACGCCAAGTTAACAGAGGATTGCCGCGTAATACTGGGCGAAAAAGCCCGTATGCTAAACAGCTATATCGTAGTTGGGCTACACGAGCATATCGACGGCAAAAAATGCAATGTAGCATGGCTACTAGACAGGCAAGGCAACTTGGCAGGCCGGTATATCAAGCACAGGCCAACTGACTACGAAATGGACCAGGAAAAAGGCAAAGGCATTTGGGCCGGCACAGATATCCCTGTATTTGAAACCGATTTTGGCAAACTTGGCATCCTAATCTGCTTTGATATAGACTGGCCACACCTGTGGACCGAAATTGGAGAAAGCGGCGCGGAGCTGGTAGCCTGGATTTCCGCATATGAGGGCGGGTACCCGCTAAATGCCTTTGCCGCTATAAATATGTACTATGTGGTTTCTTCTGTAAGGGAGTTCCAGTCAAAAATAATTGATGTTACAGGCAAGGAGCTCGGGAGCTCTTCGCGCTGGGCTAACTGGGCCTATAGGCGGCTTGGGCTTGATAAGACTATGTTCCATATAGATAGCCAGTTCCCAAAAATCATTAAAGTGCAAGCCGCCCTAGGTGACAAGATAACACTGGAGACCTATGACGAGGAAGGGCGGTTTACCATAGAGTCCAATGACCCCGATTGGCCAATAGAGCGTATTATACGTGAATTTGAGCTGGAAACATTTGAGGCATATCACAAAAGAGTTGAGATATTAAATGATGCAGGAAGGCTATAACCGTCCATATTTATTCCTGGCATCCACCATCACCTGATAATTCATAGCGCTTATCCCCTTAAAAATCGCGTTACAGCCACCAAAAATAAAGCCAGCACCATCCCCTACCCCTTCTATTACGCTTTTGCAAAGGCTGTCTATTTCATCCGGTGTACCCATATGAAGTACGGCACAGTCAACGTTGCCAATAAGAGCTAATTTCTTGTGGGTAAGCTGTTTGCATACACCCAAGTCCATGCCTGCAATAGGGTCAATACACTGTAGGGCGGTTATGCCGGTTGCTAATATTTGGTCAATCACAGGATAAAGATTGCCGTCAGAATGCAAAATAGAGAGTAGCCCATCTTTTTTGCATTCTGCGGCCCAGCGCGCCACAAAGGGGAAGAAAAATTTATCAAGCATTGCAGGCGGGAGAAAAGTGCCGGAATTAAACGCTATGTCGCTGGCACTAAGCACAGCATCCACGCCGATTTCCGCCATTTTTTTCTGTTTTGTAATCATATTTTGAAAGTATGTTTCCGCTTCTTTCAAAATCATATCCGGCTCATCATACATACGCATCACATAGTCGTGCATGTGCGTCCCATCTGGGATGGTCCCCATAAAACTCCCAACAGAGCCTACTATTGCAAAGTCGCTTCCGACTTCTTTTTTTATGGCCTTAATTTGCGCCAACCTGTCCGACTCTTCTGGTAACCAGAAAAGTGTGGGCACCCCGGGGGCCACTTCCCAATAGCCGCCAATGTCTCGTATTGCGTCATGCTCGGCTTTGTGGGCGGCCAGGGCCAGTATTTCGGCGTTCCGGCCAAGGGCACGTTCTTTTTCATGGGCAGAAATCATTGCATATTCGTGCCCAGTTGTTGGGTCTTCGCCAACATATTCTTCAAAAATCTGAAACCCGAGCTCAAACATTGCAACCTTATCATCCGGCTGCACATGGTTCATTGCGGAAATGAAACGTTGTTTATGTGTCATAATAGGCCCCCTATCTGAATTTAGCGGGCGTAACCCCTGTATACTTCTTGAAGCATGAAATAAAGTACGACGAGCTATTAAACCCTACAAGCCTGGCAATATGATTAACGCTTTCGCTGGTATTGACCAGTAGTTCCTTGGCAGCCTCTAGGCGCAGGCGGGATACATATTCCGGGAAGTGCAGGCCCATTCTTTCGTAAAAAATACTGCCCAGATATGACGGGCTAAGCTTTGCATAATCGGCCACATACTCCAACGATAGATTCGGATTTGCGTAATCATTTCTAATAAAGTCCAGGATATGCTTGAGCCCCAGGTCTGACTCTTCTTCGCTTTTTTCGCTTAGCGCACGTTTAAGATCGCTTATCACACCAGCCAAAAAAGTATTAATCTTTTCCTCAAGTTCGTCAAGGGATTTGTACTCTGTTAGCATTTCGTAATTGTAAAAGAAATCCCTGTTGCTTAGTACATCCTTGCCTCGTATCATGTTTTGCAGTGCAAATAGCACGGTATACAAGATGTGATCTAACGACTGGATGATGTCATTCATATTATATCTATAAAACTTTTGGATGATAGTCTTAACTGCCTGGTTGCAACCTTCTATACAAAGTCCCTTAAGTTTAGCAATAAGCTGGTTGCATTCTATGTCCGGGAACTGATTGCTGCCGTCTATATCCTCTAGTATCTGCTCCAATGCTAAAAGGGTGCCGCTATTGTACTTTATTTTGTACATTAGTAGCTCTTCGGCGTTTTTGTTGGAATCTTGTACCTTGTTGCGTATTACATACCCGACTGCAATGGTGATGCTGACTTTATCGCTTACACGTTTTTGAAGCTTGGTTAGCCGTGCTGTAAGTTCGGCATTATCTATGTCATGGATGGCATGGTTTAAGATTAGAGCAAAACAGTCGCCGGTTGTGTTCCATACTGCTTCGCAAATGCAAAAATCGGCCAGGATTTCTTGGGCAAGTTTGCCTATTTCCTGCTTTAGCGGCAATAGGTTGGATTCTTTGGCGTTATCTAGGTTAATGATTGCGACCTGAAAATACTCATGCACAAACTTGATGCCAATGTCTTCCAATATTTTGTGGGAAAAATCCTGCCCCAGCCTAATTTGACCCTCCAGCAATTTTTTTAGATGGTCTTGCCTTACTATGGGGATGTTTTCGTCGATAAAGCTGTCTAGTGATACGAACTTATTAAAATTGTCATCGAAGAACTTGTCTATCAAATCATATTCGTTGCTGTACTGGGTGTTAATCCATTCTTGTTGCTGGGGGTTGTTGAGTATATGTTTCTCCACAAGCCGCCTTAGTGGTGCATAAAAATGATGGGCCAGCAAAAGTGCAACCAGCACCCCCACAAGCAGCACCCCAATGCTTACCAGCAAACTCCTGCCGCGTAGGGCGTTGGCGGCACTTCGCACCACTGAATATTGTGTGCTGGCGATAAAAGTGTAGCCTGTTGCTTCTGATTTTACATAGGTAATCAGATACCGCTCTCCGTCCAAGGTGGCCACAAATGCGCCGTACTGGCCCTGGATTTGCGCATGTACATAGTCATATCCGAAATGGCCGTAAAGGCGCATCATATCTTGGGAGAAAACAATGATGCCACTTTCGTCAAGGACTATTAGCTCGCCTTCGTTTATCGCATCCATTGTGTTAAGTATGTTTACGAACTCGTTGTGCCGTATGTTAATTAACAAAAAGGAGTCTGAGAGGCTTGGCGACCGTGTTAGGTAGAATACATAGCTTACGATATCTGTTTCATTGCCTGCGATTATTCTTCTGTGGGTGTCTACTCTTGTAATGGCGTTTTCGCCTTGGATTCTATGGCCCTTCATGTTTATATATTCGTCAATTTGTTGCATGTCCGGGAAGGGTGTGCCAATAATCCAGTTAGCGTGCTGGTTTACCAGGAAGGCAGAGTCTATTGATGAGTTAATTAGTCTTAAGTTGTTTAGGCGTTGTTGCATTACTAGGTGATGGGTCATGTTTATGCTTTCGGATATCATCATTCGCCTATATTCCGCGTCGTTGACAGCCAGGAAACCGACATTTATGACTGACGTTTCAAATGCCTCGAATGCCTGGGATACGTTTTTTAGCGCGACTTGGGTGGCGCGGCTGTATAGTTCGATATTACTGCGCTCGTACCAGTAAAATAATGTGATAGAGGTGCCTGCAATGGTTACAGACAAAAGAAGTGTAAGAAAGACGCTCCATTTTACTATGGTTGCTTTGTAAAACTTGTTTACATTCATTACGTCTTCCTCCTATCGGTTCATGAAATGTGTTTACACCAACCAAGCAACGAAAATAGCAAGAGCGGCTATTTTCGTACTGTATAACCGGTTGATGTAGCAAGAAAACCGCGCTATGCGCGGCTTTGTATGTATAGTCTTATTAGCACAAATCCATTATGTAGGGGCGAACCTTGTGTTCGCCCGCACAAGATACAGTCGGTATAATCATTCATACAACGGCAAGCGCGGGCGGGAAGACCCCGCCCTACACATGCCTATTTTACAATCATTCTACCTGGCAGCCAAAAACTCCTCAACTTGCCTACGGGCTTCTTCAACAATTCTCTCCTGCCCGGCAGCCGCAGCTTCTGCAATAAACGTGGGCAAAAGTACATCCACGTCCACCGCCCCGGCATTAAACGCAGGGGAAAATCCGCCCCATACACCGCCAAAGGCCGCCAACTCAGTAGAAACATTGGATGGGTCAAATGTGAAGCCAGCCAACGGGCTTTCAATGGCCCCAGCATCCCAATTCCTTACAGCTTCGATATACGCGTTAGAAACCTCTTCGTTAAAACGCAGGAAGTTCATATTACGAAACATCCAACCAGGGAACCTTGCGGCGTAGTCTGTAAGGAAGCTAACCCTGTCCCCTGCAAGTTCAAAGTCAACGCTTTCTACACCATAGGTGAAGACATCAAAGTTTTGCTGGCTGGTTAGTATCCAGCTCCAAAATTGCACAACTCTATCACCATGCTCTGACAGCGGTGTTAAATATACAGCATTACCGCCAACGCCGCCAAGCCATTTTGGCCCATCGCCATGGAATGGCTGGTCGGCAAGCACTGCACCGGGTACATTGGCAGAAATTTCGCCCTGCCTTTCGGATGCAAACATGGCAGAACCATTAGAAACCGCACCCAAGCCTTGCATAAACATACTGCCCGCATCCATGTTAAGAATATCGGTTGGAATAAACCCTCTTTCGTTCCATTCCCACATTTGGCGCACACTGTAGTACCAAGAAGCGGCGTCTTGTATGGCCATTACATCAACACTAAAATCGTCATTGATACGGAACGCGGTAGATCCACCGGTACCGCCCAAAAATCTTTCTGTGCCAAACTCAAACATCATAGAAAACTGGAAGTTGTTTGAAAGTAGCGGATACATACCGGGCTCATTATCCAAAACGGCTTCAAAGAACAGCTCCAGATTTGCGATGTTATTAATGGGCGGCAAGCCCCATGCAAGCCTTAAATCTTCGCGGTAAACAGCGGCGTTGTGCACGTTTACGGTTGGGGTATTGGCTGTGCTTGGGATGCCCAATAGTTGCCCGTCTATACGCATTGCGTCAAAGAAAAACGGTGCAATATTATCGCGCAGTGCCTGGCCATATTGCTCCACATAGTGGTCAAGCGGCACAATAAGCCGTGCGGCGTAAAAGATTGGCATGTCAGAAGAGCCGCTCCAAATCCAGTCTATTTGCTCACCGGCGGCGATGCCAAGCTCTATACGGGTGCGATAATCGGACCATGGGGACCATGTAAGCTCGAGATTTGTTTGGATATCGGCCTCAAGCATGTTGTTCATTTCGGCCAAAACCTCGTCTATACGGGTTGGTGCTTCCCCTGGGAAAATGGACCTGATTGTTACAAGTTCCCTGATTTCTTCGGGTACATAGTCATCTTCTGCAGGGGGGTCTTCTACTGCCGGTGGTGGTTCTTCTTGCACCGGTGCCGGTGTAGGGGTGGCGGCTGGCTCATCGTCGCTTCCGCAGGCAGTAAACAGTACCAAGGCAAGGGATGCCACGATAAGAAGCATTAAGGCCTTAAGAATTTGGGATTTCATGCATTTTCCTCCTTTATAATGAGGGCGCTGCCCTCAAACTCCCGCCGCTTCGCGGGCAAAGCCCTTGAAGCTTCCTCACTTGCGCTAGCGCGCATTGTTGCGGGTGGGTGCTTCGCACCCTTTTGCTGGGATCTGCCATATGGTGGCTTATCCTTTCACAGCACCAATTGTGATGCCCTTAACAAAATGTTTTTGTAGTAAGGGATATACAAACACAATTGGGCCAATTGTTAGGACCACGGTTGCCATGCGCACACTTTCTGTGGGCAGGGTTACATGCTGTGCCGCTGTGCGGGCTATTTCGTCAGACGATGATAAAAAGGCCAGGTTAGAAACAATTCGGTACAGGTTAAACTGCAATGGCACTAGATTTCTGTCATCTATAAAAAACAATGCGTGGAACCAGTCGTTCCAATAATTGAGCATGTAAAACAATGTTATTGTTGCAAGTATTGGCTTAGAAACAGGAAGGATAATCTTGTATAGTATTTTTGACTCAGACGCGCCGTCAATTATGGCCGACTCCCGCAAAGACTCCGGCAAACTGGCCAAAGACGTCCGCATAATCATTACAAAGAAGGCGTTTAATGCCATTGGTAAAATCAATACCCAAATAGTATCCCGCAGTTGCAAATGACGCACAATCCATATAAACCACGGCACTATGCCCCCATTAAAGAGCATCGTGAAGTAGACAAAAAACGCGATAACATTCCTGAGTTTTACCGTCCGCACAGATATGACATATGCCAGCGTGGTTGTTAAATACAGGCTTAGAAGCGTGCCTATAATTGTGACGGTAAGGGTCACACGGTAGCCAGTGACTATGCTTGCCCTATTTGCAAACAAGAAGCTATAGGCCGCGGTTGTTGGGTTTCTTGGGAGCAGGCCCGCGCCGTATACAATCAAGTCCCTTTCTGATGAAAAGGAGCCGGACACTACCACGATAAAGGGGACCAGGGTGCACAGTGCTACAACGGCTATGACCAAATAAACCAGCACTGTTGATACGTTAAGTCTTATTATTCTCACATTACCCACCCCCTAAAATAGTGCGTTGTCTTTGTTGAACCTGCTCACAATTTTGTTTGCAACAAGCACCGTTAAAAAGCCCATTGTAGACTGCACAAAGCCAGCGGCACCTGCCATGGCAAACTGGCCGCCACCGCCTCCCCCGCGCAGTGCCCTAAATACATAAGTGTCAATGATATCCGTTGTGGGGAATAGCAATACATTTTGCCGTACCATATTGTAAATCATGCCAAAATCCCCATAGAAAATCCTGCCGATAGAAAGTAGCATCATGATAGAAATAGTTGGGGTTATGCATGGCAAAGTTATATAGCGGATTTGCTTTAATTTATTGCAACCGTCAAGCTGTGCAGACTCATATATTTCTTGGTCCACGCTTACAATGGCCGCCAGGTAAATTATGCTTCCCCAGCCTATACTCTTCCAGATATGTGAAATAGTTAGTATAGCCGGCCAATATTGTGGGCTTTGGTACCAGTTAATTGGATCCATGCCAAAAAAACCGCGAATCGCATTAAGAAAGCCCACGTTTGTGCCAAACAAATACAGGGCAATTGTGCCCACAATAACCCAAGATATAAAAAAAGGAAGCAGTAAAACCGCCTGGGAGACACGCTTAAAATATTTATTCCTGACCTCGTTTATAAGAAGAGCTATGCCCACCTGGGCAATTAGGCCAAAGATAAGAAAAAGCGAGTTAAGATACAGGGTATTAATTGTCACCCGACGCAAAATACCTGAGTTTATAAGAAATTCGAAGTTGCGAAGCCCGGCCCATGGGCTACCAAAGATGCCGTCGATAACATTGTAATCTTTGAACGCGATAACAATGCCCGCCATGGGTATATAATGAAAAATAACAAACCAAGCAATTGCCGGTAACGCCAGCAAGTAAAGTGCGCGGTTCCTGGCCAAGTCACGGCCCATGGACCGCCAGAACCCTTTTTCCCTGCGTGCGAACATTGTCTTCATGGGTCACCTCCCAACCACTTATGTGTAAAAGTATATGGCTTACAGGGGCAATGTAAATCACAAAAAAGCCGGGAAGGATAATAAAAAAGCGGTATTCCCAGGCGAATGCCTTGTCTACGCACGCGTCTGCCAGTGTAATGTTTCCCATTATGCTGCAACATGATATATTGTGTGCATAAAATATCTAGGAGGCGATGACATGGTTTTCCCAAGCACGTACATGAAAGACGTACTACAAGAAATTCTGGCAATAGACAGCCCCTCTGGTTTTACCGCCAAAGTGGTAGACAAGCTTAAGTCTTATGTAGACGACATGGGCTACGAAAATTTCCTTACAAACAAGGGTAACTTGGTAGTAAAAATCCCAGGCCAAAGCGATAAAAACATAGGCATATCCGCCCATGTGGATACCTTGGGCTTGGCGGTACGGGGCTACAAACCCGACGGCACCCTAAGCTTGACCCGTGTTGGCGGCCCCATTATGCCCACCTTGGATGGGGAGTATTGCAAGCTTTACACACGCTCAGGGAATGTATACACGGGCACTATTTTGTCCAATGCACCGGCGTCACATGTCTTCAAAGATGCCGCAACCTTGAGCCGGGAAGTTGATAACATGCATGTTAAGCTGGACGAAGAGGTAAAATCCGCTGACGATGTAAAAGCCTTGGGCATTTTGCCCGGGGACTTTATCTGCTATGACCCCAAAACGGTTATAACCGAGAATGGTTTTATTAAAAGCAGATTCTTGGACGACAAACTGGCTGCGGCAATAATCCTTACTGCCATGAAGCATTTCAAAGACGGTAATATAATCCCAGCCCATAATCTATGTGTGGTTTTCTCTACTGTAGAAGAAGTAGGCCATGGGCTTAGTCATTTACCATGGGAAGTTAGCGAGTTTGTGGCCGTAGACATGGGCTGTATTGGTGATGACCTTAATTGTACAGAGTACGATGTATCTATTTGCGCAATGGACTCCAGCGGGCCATATGATTACGAGCTTACTTCCAAGCTTATTAATTTGGCAAAGGATGCAGGGCTTTCATATGTTGTAGATATATATCCTATGTATGGCTCTGATGTTTCTGCGGCCAGGTACGCAGGGCATGATATGAAAGGGGCACTTATTGGGCCTGGGGTTGCCGCAAGCCACGGTATGGAGCGTAGTCATATGAAGGCTACAGAAAATGCTTGGAGGCTACTCTGCTTGTATCTTTTAGCTGCATAAACAAAGAAAATCCCGCCTCGGCCATTCCGAAGCGGGATATTTCTTATTCTACGTAAAATTTAGTCATTCTCCAGCAACTCAAGTACCGTCTTAAGTGAGTCTCTGGCGTCTATATACGCATATCGCCCACCGGCATACTCACCCTTTTGTATCAGCTCCATACCGTTTTTCCCAAGCAAGGTAATCTTCTCCTTCATGCCTTTAACAAAAAACGCAATATGATGGAAACCTTCGCCGTTTTTGTCCAAATCATCGCGCCAGGTAGACGGGGTCATGTCCGGTTCGATTAGCTCAAGCTGAATACCTTCGCCGATGCTGAAAAACGCCAGTTTCGAACGGGCATCAGAAGGGTTGCCGCGATACTCTGTTTGAGCTTGTTCGCGGGTGCCTGTCCATATCCAGCCCGGGGTCTCGTCCATGCCCAAAAAATCTGCGAAATCCTTGGATGTTTTTTCGATGTCGTGTACTACGAATGCGATTTGCACGACTGTACCGGTGCCTAAGATGTTTTTGTCCATGTTTCCTCCATTGAAATGAGGGCTCTGCCCTCAATTGAAATGAGGGCTCTGCCCTCAAACTCCCGCCGCTGTGCGGGCAAAGCCCTTGCAGCTTCCTCACTTGCGCCTTTGGCGCGTTGTTGCGGGTGGGTGCTTCGCACCCAATTTTAGTGCTTTGCACCCACGCTGCCTGTTATTTTATACGCTTCGCCTTTACTATAGCGTTCGCAAAGTACTCAGGCAGTGGTGCTTCAAACGCCATTTCTTCCTTTGTGGTCGGATGTGATAATGTCAGCCTTTTCGCATGCAGTACCTGCCCATCCAGCCCAAAGGGCGGCTTTTTGGGGCCATATAGTGGGTCCCCAAGAACGGGATGGCCGATATACGCCAAATGCACGCGGATTTGGTGAGTGCGGCCTGTTTCTAGCTGTGCCTCCAGCAGTGTGAAACGCGGTAACCGTTCTAGTACTGTGATATGGGTCACGGCATCGCGGGCCTTTGTGCGGTTAGTGATAGCTGGGGTCATTTTTTTGCGGTGTATAGGATGGCGGCCAATTGGCACATCCACCTTTTGGCAGTCTGCTTTGACGCGGCCAATACATAGCGCGTGGTAAATACGTCCCATTTCCCGTGTTGCTAGCTGGGCGGCCAGGGCTTGGTGGGCGATATCGTTTTTTGCCGCAACCATTAAGCCTGAGGTATCCTTGTCTAGCCTATGCACAATGCCAGGGCGCATAACGCCGCCAATACCCGAAAGGGAATCGCCGCAGTGGTGCAACAGTGCGTTTACCAAAGTGCCCGTGTAGTTCCCTGCCCCAGGATGCACTACAAGCCCACGTGGTTTGTTGATTACAATTATATCAGCATCTTCATAGATAATGTCAAGCTGAATAGCTTCCGCCTCGGCTTCATATGGCACCGGAGGCGGGATATCGCATACCACCACATCGCCCGCTTTAAGCTGCGCGTTTTTGGCAATTGGGCGGCCAAGCATTGTAACGCGCCCTTCAGCCAGTAATCGCTGGGCCGAGCTTCTAGTCATGCCTTCTATTTCACTGGAAAGAAAAACATCGGCCCTGCTTTCCTCATGTGCAATGAGCTCAGTCATTTTTCTTTTCTTGGGAACCAAAATAAGGCGCATCCTTGACCACAAACAGCACAATAACCCCAAACAAAAACGCACCCGTTGTTACATATATATCCGCAATATTAAACACAGGGAAATCGAAAAAACTAAAGGCTAGCATGTCAACAACCGCACCCAGCCGCACACGGTCTATCATGTTGCCAATGCCACCGGCAAAAATAAGTAACAGTGGCACCTTGACTAACGTGAACCTGGGCTCGTGGGGCAGTTTGACAAAGTACCATAGTACCAGCCCCAGTAAGACCAGCTTGATAATAGTAAACAACACTTGCGCACCGCCAAAGTCAGACAGTATCCCAAAAGCCACACCTGTATTTTCCACGTAAGTCAAATGCAGAAAGCCCCGGATCAACGGGCGCTCTGGCTGACCTTGCAAATTTGCAATGGCCCACAGCTTTACTAGTTGATCCAAGGCTATTAGTATCACAGCGTCTATGCCGTAAATTATATAACGCTTTTTATTCATCTGCAAAAGAAATCCCAAGGGATTTCGCAACCCTTACAAGTTCACCACTAGGGTCAACCAACTTGTCACCGCTTACAGAAACTGATACGTCTTCGGCGATTACCTTGTTCAGTGGGATATGCTCCATGTTGCCATTTTTCAAGGCTACCATGTTGCCAAACTTACCTTCTTTTATAAGCTGGGCGGCATGTACGCCGTACCTGGCTGAAAGCAGTCTGTCGGCGGCGGATGTCTCGCCACCGCGCTGGATGTGACCAAGTACGCAGTGGCGCACTTCGTTATCCACTAGTTTCTCGAGGCTATTGGCCACATATTCTGCAATGCCGCCAAAGCGCTGCGCGTCTGGGCTGTCTTCCACTACCCTAGAAACCAGTGCAGAGCCGCCTTTTTCTTTGGCACCTTCTGTTGCAATTACAATAGAAAACTGCTTGCCACGGGCGTTACGTTCTTTGATTTTCTTGGCAACACCTTCCATTGAATAGGGGATTTCCGGGATAAGAATAACATCGGCAGAACCGGCAATGCCCGAGTGAAGCGCAATCCAGCCAGCAGAGCGGCCCATTACTTCCACTACCAATACACGGTGATGGCTTTCTGCAGTTGTGTGCAGGCGGCCAAGGTTTTCTACAACGATGTTTACCGCCGTATCAAAGCCAAAGGTGGTCTCTGTTGCGCCCAGGTCATTATCAATGGTCTTGGGTACGCCAATTACGTTTACGCCTTTCTTGGCAAAGTCGCGGGCACTGGTAAGTGTGCCATCGCCGCCCAGTACAACCAGCACGTCCACGCCTTCTTTTTTCATGTTTTCCACTGCCACGTCAGAGACGTCTTTTTTAACTGTAACGCCGTTTTCAACCACGGTATAGTCGAATAGGTTATCTTTGTTGGAGTTATAAAGAATTGTGCCGCCCTTGTGCAAAATGCCCGACGTTGTTTCCAGGGTAAGGGGCATAAAATCGTTGTTGTACAGGCCGCGATAGCCAAACTTGTAGCCAATTAACTCGCAGTCCATAGTGTTTTTGCAGGCACGGACTATGGAGTAGATTACCGCGTTAAGTCCAGGTGCGTCGCCGCCGCCGGTTAGCAGGGCTATTTTTTTCTTTTTCATGTATGCTTGCTCCTTTAATTATAACGGGGGGGCGCCCCTAAATAGATGCCAATACAACAAAATCGCGACTGTCATTGTACCCAATCAATGAATGCCTGGCAATAGTTTGTGCAAAGCTTTGTTTGTTTGTGCAATTTTATGATAAAAAAAACCCACCATTTGTTTAACGTGACGAATGGTGGGTTAATGTAGAGTGGTATATTACATAGCGGACTCTGATTCCTCTTTAATAAATGAAACTCCATACTCCTTTAGCCTATACCATTTGCTATCCTTAGGGAAGCTTGCTTTAGGAAGAATCTCATAGATTAGAAGCCAATACTCTCCAAGTAAATTCAGATGTGAACCATCATTCTTTAATTTTATCCTATTGTCCGATAGAAAATCATTTGCCCATTTCTTCAATGCACTTTTACATTTCCTCTTACCTCGCTTATCGTAATAAATAAAGGATACAAGCATTAGTATGCAGTCGTCGCATTTTAGTATCTTAGACAAAAATGCAGGCTCACCATCCTTGTCATCTTCGACCATTTTTAATGTAAAATTGTACTTTAATGAAAAAAACAAACAGTATGAAACCCCTTCGTAGATGTTTGATTTTAGAAGTTTATCAAGAATGTTGTTTGTAAAATCACTTATCTTATCCACATGGAGATTGAATCTCGTGAAAATAAATTCATCCATGATTTTAATCAAATATGGATATATATGGCACAACTGTAGCGACACATAGGTAATATACTCTCTAGCACTGGCAGATAACTCTTGTCTTGAAATTGCCTTTATCGCATAATTAAGTATACGGGCGTCTTTATAAGTGTTTGCATAATCAATAGCGCTATCAATATATGTTTTTGCAGATTTATAGTCGAAATAAGCTATGTTGTTATTAGATGCGCCCCTCCCCTTTCTCTGAAATTCCCATATGTTAGATAAACATCTGACCCAAGACTCATCATCAGCTTGTGGCAATTGCATAACTTCTGTTTTCTTATGGTTAAGTGACAGTTTGTAATACCCAAGATGTTTTTCTAAAGATACCAAAAATCTTTCTGCCTCTTCATGATTTTTTACGTAGCATGTGTAATCATAAATTTTGCGTACAAAACGCCAACCTTCGTTATACAATTTGTTATCAATACAGACAAGAATGATCTCAGAAATTAGATTTGATGCAAGTGGCCCTATAGGGATACCTGTAGTTTCACCAAACGACAGGCTTCTTACACGGCAGTCTAGGCAATTATACCAGGTTGCACTCC
>Ga0123355_10008275_pt1 | contig 15714 bp, 14 predicted proteins | sample TergutEmb28metaG_3_FD_89872 | JGI IMG/M metagenome (GOLD analysis project Ga0123355, IMG submission 89872) | Embiratermes neotenicus P1 segment gut microbial communities from Petit-Saut dam, French Guiana - Emb289 P1 | ecosystem: Host-associated > Arthropoda: Insects > Digestive system > Gut ... | reverse complement strand
TGGTTGGGATTTCGAAAAATATTTTGAAACTATCATCGCTTTTTAGCTTTTCCTGTCATCTCTTCTTTTTGTGTTGGGGTATTACTTATTCTGCTTCGGATTGATTTTCATGCGTTTGGTGTGTTAATTATCCAGTCATGTCTTGCCAAGTCATTAAAATATGCCGTGTACTGCCAAATGGTAAACAAATGTCCAATGCGCCTTACTTCCCAAAAGAAATGCTCACGCAGCAAATCTTGAAAAGTATGTACGCAGATACCTGCGTTTGTGGGGTTGGATAATATATACCGCATATTTTCTGCTACCTCATGTACATCTACGACATTCGCGCTAATAGACAGGTTGAAAAATGGCCAGTTTTCTTCCAGCGCACGCATGAGATAGTTAAAATCATATAAAAAGTTATTGCTGTTTTGGTGATAGACAAATTGGTAACGCATATAGGCTAGCTCTTCCACCACATGCTTATCGCGTACCCTTCCAAGTATCGATGATACTATTGATATCGAAGGGATAAAGAAAATAACTACACAGATAGCACAAACCCGTATTGCGCGTTTGTGCGTAAGCCAATAGCTGTAGTAGAAAGTCTGCCACTTGGCCCAGGTTTTGGTTTTATGCATTGGATACCTCTCTATTCGGCCATTTCTTCAATCATGGCTAGCACTATTTCTAGCGCATCCATTCCCGGGCGGTTTGTATGATGTGGTTGTATACCGTAGCCCTGTAATGCACGGCCGTACATGTCTGTAAAATATGCGACATCAAAGCGTACCATTATACCAGTGTTTGGTAATGCAAACTCTGCTCTAATTGGGTCAACTATGTTGCCAAGCGCGCCATATGTCGCTTCTCCAACCACTGTGGCAAGGTCGTTTAGCCTAAACATAGCAACCGCACTCTCTGCAGCAGCAACAGTAGTGCCATCAGTCAGCACCCATATCTTGCCATCAAACAACACCTCATTTCTTACCCCTTGCATGCCTGTATAGATATCTATGGGATAGAAAGTATAGTCCACTTCGTATGCATATGTGAAGTCTAAATCCAAATATGGCAACGGCTCAACAAATTCCATCGCAACGCGTCTTGGCTCATACGTCCAATACCACTTTTGCGAAGTGTGATTTTCCCTCAACTGTCGGCTAAGCTCCCCACCCTTGTAGAACGCATACCCCGGAAAGTGTATTTCCTCGCTAAATAACGGACTGATTACCATTATGTCGAAATGAAAATTTGTCCATCCTTCACTGCCCCGCATATCAATAACTAAATGCTCAAACCCTTCAATTTGTCCATGGAAATCATGAAGCATGTCATAATATCGTGACCATCTGTATCCATGGCAGTGATCGTCTGCAGAAGTCATTAGGCGATTTACCGCAATATACGCAATTCTGCCTTCTTTTAATATTGCCGTTTCGTATATCGGGCTAGACTCCGGTGGGTTAACTATGAGTCTCTGTTCGCGAGGGTGAATAAGACCCGAGCCGCCTAAGTCGCGTAGTGTTTCATAGAACATTACTGCATTCGCTCCCTCGTGAACCCTTCGAGAAATTATTGCATTGCGTGGTGATGGGTTCATTACCCTAACCATACGTTCCGCTGTTGCATGGCTGCGAAAAAAATCTTCATAGTGCCACACAACTTGTAAGTTTCCGATGCTTCCAATTTCCCAAAAGAAATGCTCGCGCAACAAGTCCATGTACGCGTGCACACAGATATCCTTGTTTTCGGGGTTAGAAAGTACACGTCGCATGTTTTCAGCAATAGCATGTACGTCAACACCGTTCGCGCTTATGGACAGGTTAAAGAATGGCCAATTTTCCTCGAGTGTGTACATGAGGTAGTTAAAGTCATATAGGAAATTTTCGCTGCCTTGGTGATACATGAATTGGTAACGCTGCTGTGCCGCATCGGTCTCTTCACGCCCATAGCGTGGTGTGCCGAGTATGGGTAGAAGGACAAACAGTGCGGCCATTGCAAGTATGACAAAGCCGGTGATGCAAATGAGCAGCTCGCGTTTACGGGCCCTCCAAAAATCTCGGATACGGTATTTTAGCATGAGGTAACTTCCTTTTTTTCATAATAGATACGTATAGAATTGGGAAAAGTATTAATAATCAGGAAGTCTTGTCGACATTACATACATTATTTTAGAAACATCTGACCTCGATACACATAAATTTCCATAAGTATTGCTATAACACAGTAATATAAAGCGTATATGGCAATGGCAAGCCAAATATTCAGCCAATGAAAGTGAAGTGCAAATCCTAGCACCAAAATGAGCGTGCCTTGAATGATGCTATAAATCCCCATCGCATTTGCTAGCTTATTGTGATTAAATCGTTTTATCTCATGATCGCTCATACGCGCTTTGAGAATGAACTTCGATGTCTTGAAAGATCCGCTAAGAAAAAAATAGATAGCCTTGCATCCCAAAAGGATACTTGTCAAAATCGTAATATCAACTATAGTCATACAAACCAACTCCTGACACTGAACAATAGCCATACAGTAGAATAACGCAATTCTACATGTATGGCTACCTGTTGTACATAATTAACTTATTCTGTTCGCGCTCCAATTACACCAACGCGTACAATTAAATTGTAGTCGCAGGAAGAATCTATCGATTGAGCGTTGAATCATGACATTCATTGTTCCATGGAAATTGGCTGAAGTGCTAACATTCGGGTTTCTTGTACGATCCAATATATGTCCCAGCGGACCAGTTACAACGTTCCAGCGAATGTCTCTATAGCCGATTACATCGACCGCACCCCATTAGCAAATACAACTGCAACAGATAGTGCCAAAGCTAATAGCAGGCTCGCAACATTTTTCTTCATAATTCGACACTCCTCTTAAAATTGCCCGTGCATTTTACTTTGAGTTCTTTCATCTTGCAAGGTCGCATTTATGCAACATACTTTGTTTCCCCTTTCATACAAAACAACAAAAACATACCGCCCCAAGGGTCTTCTTCCATAACACACATACCAGTTGACTACACCCCAAAAAAATGAGATAGTAGTGTACACGACTATCTTCACCCTACACAGCATTAAACCGAAACAACTGGAGGAACAACCGTAATGACAGACAAGCAACTTATACAACTTAAGGACCAAATGCCCCGCATCCGCAATTTCTGTATCATAGCCCATATAGACCATGGTAAGTCTACCCTTGCAGACCGCCTTATAGAGCTTGCAGGGGTGCTTACCCAGCGAGAAATGCAGAGCCAAGTCCTGGACAATATGGAGCTGGAGCGCGAGCGCGGTATTACAATAAAGGCGCAATCCGTCCGGCTGGTACATGTTGCCGAAGACGGGCAGGAGTATATCCTCAATTTGATAGACACCCCAGGGCATGTGGACTTCACGTACGAGGTTAGCCGTTCTCTTGCCGCTTGCGAGGGCGCGCTGCTTGTTGTAGATGCCGCGCAGGGCATAGAGGCACAAACCCTTGCAAATGTATACCTTGCAATGGGCAACGACTTGGAAATTGTACCAGTGATAAACAAAATAGACCTGCCCGCCGCAGACACAGACAAAGTAAAAGAAGATATCGAAAACGTAATCGGCCTTGATACAGTGGACGCGCCGCTTATTTCCGCAAAAACTTCACTCAATATAGACCAAGTTTTCCGCGCTATAGTAAAAAGCATCCCGCCGCCGTCTGGGGACCCTGCCGCACCGTTGAAAGCTATGATTTTTGACTCTGTATTTGATGCATACAAGGGCGTCATTGTCTTTGTACGTGTGATAGATGGTGTGCTTAAAACTGGCATGGACGTGCATATGCTTGCAACGGACAAGAAGTTTGGCGTGGTAGACACCGGATATTTTGGGCCGGGCAAGTTTGTCACGTCCGGCGTGCTTGCCGCAGGCGAGGTGGGCTACTTTACCGCAAGCATCAAGAACGTATCAGACACTGCAATAGGTGACACTGTTACGGAAGTTGGCAACCCTACAACAGAGCCTTTCCCTGGATATAAGAAGGCCAACCCTATGGTGTACTGCGGCATTTTCCCGGCAGATGGCGCAAAGTATACCGACCTGCGCGAGGCACTCGAAAAACTACAGCTTAATGATGCCGCCCTGCATTTTGAGCCAGAGACATCAATCGCGCTGGGTTTTGGCTTTCGTTGTGGTTTTCTTGGGCTGTTGCACCTTGAGATAATACAGGAGCGGCTAGAGCGCGAGTATAACCTAGACCTTGTGACCACCGCGCCAAGCGTTATCTACAAGGTGTACAAAACAGATGGTGATGTTATTGACCTATCTAACCCTGCAGACATGCCAGACCCCACGCGAATTGATTACATGGAAGAGCCTATAGTAAAGGCGCAAATCATGCTACCGACGGCGTTTATTGGACCAATTATGGAGCTGTGCCAGGAGCGGCGTGGCGTGTACATTGGCATGGAATATATCGATGAAAACCGTGCAATCCTCACTTACGAGTTGCCGCTTAACGAGATTATTTATGACTTCTTTGATACGTTAAAAAGCCGCAGCCGTGGCTATGCGTCCTTTGACTACGAGCTAAAGGGCTACGAGCGTAGCGAGCTGGTAAAATTGGATATATTGGTACATCATGAGCTTGTGGACGCGCTTTCGTTTATTGTGTATACAAAAACTGCGCAGGAGCGCGGCCGCAAGATAGTTGAAAAGCTAAAAAAAGAGATACCACGCCATCAGTTTGAGATACCGATACAGGCCACAATTGGCAGCCGCATTATAGCACGCGAGACAATTGGTGCTATGCGCAAGGATGTTTTGGCAAAGTGCTATGGTGGCGATATCACCCGTAAAAAGAAGCTGCTTGAAAAGCAGAAAGAGGGCAAGAAGCGTATGCGTAGCATAGGCTCTGTTGAAGTGCCACAGCAAGCGTTTATGAATGTGTTAAAGTTGGATGAGAATTAGGGGGTAAAATGATGAGCGATGAAAGAGTTATTGCTATACTCGAGAAAATCCAAGTAGAAATGTCTGAGTTTAAGACAGAAATGTCCGAGTTTAAGACAGAAATGTCTGAGTTTCGACAAGAGACCACAACACGACTGGACAGAATCGAAACCGATATCTCCGAAATAAAAGATGATATCGAAGAAATTAAGGAGTGTGCGGAAGAAGTGCGCTCTACGACAAATGTACTGGCAGGGTGGGCAGATGAAGTCAGGCACACGGTCAAAGTTCCATTGTTCAAAACATCGTAGGACATATGACAGGCATATACATTCACATCCCGTTCTGCCTACGCAAATGCGACTATTGCGACTTTTTATCGTGCGACAAATGTACAGGCGACACAATGGAACAATACGTGGCCACGCTTTTGGTGGAAATTGAACTAGCGGAAATTGCTGGCGGCATAAACACAATTTATATAGGCGGTGGAACACCCACCGCATTGCCTGTGGATTTGCTGTGCAGAGTGCTGGATGCAATCCGTCATTGCGGGGCAAAAACGATACCAGAAACAACTGTTGAGGCCAACCCCGGTACTCTCACACCGGACTACCTCCAGGCCATTAAGGCTCATGGCGTAAACCGCCTTAGCATTGGATTGCAAACCACCCATGACTACCTACTCAAAGCCATCGGTCGCATACACAGTTATAGCGATTTTTTAATGAACTTCCGTGCCGCCCGTGATGTGGGGTTTTCCAATATAAATGTAGACCTCATGTTTGGGCTGCCAGGGCAAACGCTGCAAAACTGGAAAGATACTCTCAACGATATTATTGCTATTGCCCCGGAGCATGTATCTGCCTATAGTCTTACACCTGCAGAAGACACCCCGCTCTGGCACTCGCTAGAAATAGGCGGTATCACCCTGCCATCGGACAAAGCAGACCGCGAAATGTATCATGTAGCACGAGAACTGCTGGTTGGCGCAGGCTATATCCATTATGAGTTATCCAATTTTGCTAAGCCTGGTTTTGCAAGCCGCCACAATGTAAATTGCTGGCAGCGTGTGCCATACCGCGCGTTTGGGATTGGTGCATCTTCGTTTGATGGGCAGAGACGATGGCGCAACACAAATGACCTCGCAAAATACCTTGCCCACGACTTTGCCCCACGCGATGCGGAGATGCTTTCGCCATTGGACGCACAAAGCGAGACCATGTTTCTTGGTTTGCGGCTTATGCAAGGTGTTGCGGAGGTGGATGTACCACAGGTTTTTATGGACGAAGTGGAAAGGCAAATCAAAAACGACTTGCTAACCCGCGAAGGCGGATATGTACGGCTAACCCCACGCGGAATGGATTTGGCAAACCAAGTGTTTGAGGGGTTTGTGTAAGGATAAACTCAAGGGAGATAAAACAATGCCGCTAATACTCATCCTATGGTACATCTCAATAATTGTTTCAATGTTCCTCAACTACGGGACAGCATACAGACTAACACGTAATGGCGGCGATAATGGCATTGCGTTGTTTGGCTGGTTTTTCGCTTTGGCTTTTGCCGGCATTGTGCCGGGGCTTTGCATTTGGCTATGGTTCAAACATAAGGAGATTTAATACCCCATGCTCACATTCGAGGAATCACAAATCGCGCTGGATGAACTTATTGACAACCTCCCGTCGGAGATTTTCCGTGGACTTAATTGTGGTGTATCGCTTCTACCAGACACCAAATACGATGCAAATGGGCTTATGATACTTGGCCAGTACACCATAGACCCTCGTGGACTTGGGCGGTACGTGACCATATACCACGGCTCTATGGTGCTGTGCCACGGACATCTGCCACCAGAGCAATTTAGGGAAAAGCTAAAGGGCACATTGCACCACGAGCTTACTCACCATTTAGAAAACCTGGCTGGTGACCGCTCGCTTGAGATAAAGGATGCGCAGAATGTGCGGCGGATGTTGCGGTTTAGGAGAAAACGTGAGGGGTGAATGCAATGAAGCTGTTACTTACCATTGCTATGGGTAGAACTTATAGAAAACATCAATGATGAGATTTTGTGTGAAAAGCCTGAAGAATATTTACCACCTCCCCCGTATATATATCAAGAGGCGGATGACTATAACCCTCTGCTGGCATACACATATAATCATGCATCCTCACGCTTTTGGGCTTCATTTTGGGATTTCTTTTGGCCTGTCATGTTGATATTGGGTGTAGTGGGGTATGCTTATAGTAAAAACAGGCGTAAGCCACAAAAACAGGAAGGGTGACCCCCCATGAAACGACTACTCCTTAACATGCTGTTTCTCTATGTACTGTCTCTGCTCTTCTCAGGCGTGGCAGTAAACAGCTGGATTGCAGCACTAGTTGCCGCGTTGGTTATGGGTCTCATTAATGTGACCATAAAACCGCTTGCACAGCTTATCTCACTGCCAATTACCGTTCTCACCCTGGGCTTTTTCTACCTTGTTATAAACGCGCTAATGCTGCTGTTGGTCGGATGGCTTGTACCGGGTGTAACTATTGGCGGATTCTGGACTGCATTCTTCGCCGCAATAGTTTTAAGTATATTAAACGCTATATTTGGGCTGATGGAAGACTAAATGGCCAACATCCCCATCACCCTAAGCACATAAATGTAAACTGTAAGCGTCACCGCCGACATTATTGTAGAAAACACAACAATAGTACCGGCTACATAGGTATCCCCACCCATTTGCGCCGCCATTGCATACCCAACAACAGCAGAAGGCACACCAAACAGCATTACAATAACCGCAAGTTCATAATCCCTAAACCCAAGCACCACAGCCAGTGCGATAAATATCACGGGCATCACCAGCACTTTAATTATGCTACCTATCATTGCGTACTTAAACTTCGCGTCAAAGCCGTGGAAGGTCATGCCGCCTCCAAGGCATAGGAGTGCCAACGGCGTTGCTAGGTTGGCAGTGGTGTTTATCGCCCCGTTTATCATAACGGGTAATGGCAAGTTGAATACAGCAAGGACAATGCCGATGGAAATCATCACATTTGACGGGTTTTTCAGCACTGCCCAGATAGTCTCAAGCACACTCAGCTTTTTGCCCGTGCATGGCGCGAGTGCCAAAATAGAAAACACATTAAAGAACGGCACGACAAATACAACCACCAGAGCCGCACGTGCCATGCCTGCATCCCCGGCAAGGTTTATGATAAGCGGAGTACCAAGCAGCGCGAAGCTGCCCCGGTACGCACCCTGTGCAAACGAGGCAAGCACAGCTTTTTCCTTCAAAAAAATAGCGGAAATGCCCCATATAATGAAGAATGCCGCTATAGATGTTATGACAGTAAATGCAATAAACCCTGCGTCCATAAATTCGCCAATATCAGTTGAATACACGCCACGGAATAACAGCGCGGGCAGCCCTATGTAGTACACAATTTTATTGCCACTTGCCAAAAAGCCGGATGTTATAACATCCTGCTTTTTTAGTATATATCCTAGAATCATCACCACAAACACAGGTACAACAACGTTTAAGCTGAACACAAAATTGTCTAGCATTTTCACACATCCCTGTTCATATAATTTTATACATTACATACCACGAAAGAGGTCTAGCCTATGAATAAACAACGTATCCTCAAACACCGAGCCATCCTTGCAATTATACTATTCGCCTTTGCGACAATGCTAACATGGGCAAGCCAGACTACACTCAACCAGCCGGTTGAACTAATCCGCTACAAGCAGTCTCCAATTGGTGAGATACCCCAGCCAAATATCATAGGCACACAAAACGTGACATTTGTTCCGCCACCAGCACCGCCTATATCGGCTACACCACGCCTTGCACCGCTCTCACAGGAATATATAGAAACTCTTACGAGCTTCAGCTACCTCGCAAACAGAATCTTCCTAGCAGACCCGGAGACAATTTTACTCCCATCCGACATTAATGTCCACAAATTTCTCGAAACCGACCTAACAATTGATATTGATACAGATGGTCCTCAGGTTCTCATCTTCCATACCCATTCTGCCGAGATGTTTACAGACAGCAACCCGTCAGACCCTATGACAGGCGTAATGGGTACAGGCCGCTACCTTGCGCAAGTTTTGGCAGAAGTTCACGGAATTGAAACGTTGCACCACACCGGCCGCTTCGATTTTATAGATGGGGCAAGCCATCGCCCGGGCAGCTACGAACGTATGGAACCCGCAATACGCCAAATTTTGGACCAAAACCCGTCTATACAAGTTATAATAGACCTGCACCGCGATGGTGTTGGCCCATATGCACCACCATTCCTTCGTTATATAGATGGTGTACCCACAGCTCAAATAATGTTCTTTAACGGACTCAGCCGCCAAAATAGAAACGGACAAGCCGTAGAAATAGCCCGTCTGCCAAACCCATACCAGCAGGAGAACTTGAACTTCAGCTTTCGCCTGCAACTTGCGGCCAACCAGCTATATCCCGGGCTTGCAAGGCGAGTTTATCTGCGGCAGTTCCGCTATAGCTTGCACATGCTGCCACGTAGTACACTTGTTGAAGTAGGCAACCAGCATAACACTCAGCAGCAGGCGAAGAATGCCATGTATCCACTTGCGGGGGTTATTGCGGCAGTATTGCTAGGGTCAGATTGAGGGGATCTCTTATTTGCTTGACAACATGTCCGTATCCACACTATTATTACCTCACAAAAAGGAGGGCAATGATATGAAAAAACTGCACAAAACCATAATAGCGGTAACATTTGCCACAATTTTAGCACTTGCAACACTACCAGTATTGGCAAACACCGACCTTAGCATCCACGAGCTGGAAAACTTTATCATGCGTCAAGTGCGCGATTCTAGCCAGTCGCGTGCGCTTTGGCAGGTATCTGTCAGCATGGATGATGGCCACTTTGTGGGAGGCGCAGGCGCGATATGGGATATAGACAATGCCGTGTACAATAACCCTGGTAACTTTGCCGTAGTCACTAACCATGGTTTTACTGTTATTGCTGGGGCAACTGTAGTGATAGACGATGTAACGCATGTCGTATCCACGTACTATGCACATCAACTGGCAAACCATATACTGGACTTTTTACAAGGTCGCACAGTGCCAGCAAACAGCTATGTTATGTTCCCATCAAGCCTTGCAGATGTACAAGCACTGCAAAATGGCATAGTATACTTTGGCCGCCCAACATGCCCACACTGCGTACATTTTGCTAGTGCGTTGCATGAGCTTGCAACTGCTGGAAGTGCTAGGGTCTACTACGTAAACACAGACTACTGGCGTGGCCATGCGCAAATAGCCGGGCTTTTTAACAGGTTTGATGTCACTATTGTGCCAACATTGATACATGTTTTAGACGGCCAAATCACGCATCTTTACATCCCCGACAACTCTTGGCGTGCGGTGTTTGCTGACTCGGCTATGCGCTTTGCCATAGGCAGCAATACGTTCACTCTGCATGGATTGCCGCAAGTGGGTGATACTGCACCCTTTATAGATGCCGCAAACGACCGTACTATGATACCACTGCGCTTTGTGGCAGAAGGGCTTGGTGCGACTGTTCGCTTAGAAAATAACACTGTACACATCACACGCGATGGGCAGGAAATTATCATGACTATTGGTGAGGCATTGCCTGGTGGCATGGGTGCGCCTGTTTTAATAGGTGGTCGTACATTTGTACCTGCACGCTATGTATCAGAAGTGCTTGGCGCAACTGTAAGATGGGATGCCACGCTGCAAGCAGTATATGTGTATAGATAGTAACCAGACTTTGATAAAATCTTGAGAGGAAGAGTAAAATGAGCAAGAACAACGCGCAATATGTATGGTATAACTCCGGAGATACCTCCCGCAACCCAGTAGCGGCATTCCGCCGCACGTTTAATCTCACCAAACCGCCAGAAAAGGCAGAAATATGCCTCTTTGCCGACACGGTATACACACTTCATGTAAATGGCAACTTTGTAGGGTTCGGCCCAGTAAGGTTTGACCCGCGCTTTCCGCAGTACGACACATACGATATCGCGCCATACTTGCGCGAAGGTAAAAACGTCGTAGCCGTGCTTGCCAACTTCCACGGACACAAGGTTTTCAAAAGCATACCGGCACAAGCGGCGTTTATCGCATGGGGGCAAGTGGAAACTGGCGGCGAAGCAATTGACATCGCAACCGGACAACCCGGATGGAAATGCAAGCAGCACACTGCACATTGCCGCTTCACCCCAAAGCTGAGCTTCGCGCTCAATGCACAAATCCATTATGAGCAGGGTGCATTTGATGAAAACTGGGCTTCTCTAGACTATAACGACACCGACTGGCCAGCTGCTGTTACCTTATCCAACCAAGCCGCGTTCGGTGTGCCTACCCCGCGCGAAATAGAGTTTATGGAACTCACAGATGTAGTTCCGGCTGCTGTAACTATCCGTCCACTGCTTAAAACAGAGGAGCTATATTCTTTCAGCTTTGCTCCGCCAATAGGATACGACACAGCCTACGACCAGCAGCAAGGCTACAGCCGCTTTATATGCTGGGCAACATATGTATACTCGCCACGTGCGCAAAAAGTTACCGCAGGTGTGCTATATGAGCGGCTTTGGGTGAATGGAGTTGCCTGCACAAACGCGCTAGACCCCGTGCGGCAGTTACGTTACAACTATGTGCTTTCGCTAAACGAGGGCTGGAACTATATCTTTGGGCAGGTAGACCTGCATCAAGATATCTATGACGGATATCTCGCATTGCCAAACGATCGTGGGCTGGTTCTTTCCGCAGATAAAGATGAAAAGGTTGGCAAACTGTTTCGATACATTCCGATGCAGCCCGCCGAGCTTGGTGAAGAGCAGAAGAAAATCCCACTCCCTTTCCCGGAAGATATAGATGTATCAAAATTTGGTGGCTGGGTGTACACAACCAATGCCGACCGCGCCCAGAGTCCATGTCGTGAGGCAAGCTGGGACTTGTATGATGCGCCTGTGCAAAATGTTTCCCCGACAGATTTGGCGGGCTTTGTTGTGCAAAAGGATCTATACCCGCACGGCTTTACTCTAACTATTGACATGGATCATATGCGGCTTGTATTCCCACTACTCAAAATGAGCGGAGGGCTAAATGGCGCGGCCATCGACCTTTTGTATAGCGATCGCCTTGCAGACGATGGCGCACATCTGCGCTCGCTTTCATGGGTGCCGCTTGGTGACAGGCTTGTGTGTGGGTCAAGCATTCCATCCACACAAGTGGACTCCAACGCCTTCAGCATAGATTTCATGCCTATACAGCCACGTGGCTTCCGATACATTGGCATAACCGTGCGTGGCACTACTGGGGATGTAAAACTTGACGATATCCGCTTCCTTTCCGCCCATTACCCTGTACAAAAAATTGGGAGCTTCGAATGCTCCGACCCGCTTTTGAACAAGATATGGGAAGCTGGCGCACTCACGCAATACCTTAATATGGAAGACACTTACACCGATTGCGTAGACCGTGAACGCGGCCTATATGCACTGGATTTATTGGTGCAGTACCATGTAAACCTTGTGTGCTACGGAGACCAGCCGCTTATGAAGCGTGCGCTTGAGATTTATGGACAAAGTGGGCATGAATGTGGGCTTTTCCGTTGCTTATACCCAAATGAGGGCGATTATATCTTAACAGATTTTTGCCTGTATATTGTCAATTCGTTTTATGCATATTATCGCCATACCAACGACACCGCGTTGGTCGCTAAATATTGGCCAGAGATACTAAAAAACATGCAAGTATTCCACCGGCTGTCTGACGAGCGTGCAGACAAGCTAATGAACGGTGACCCGCCTGCTGGCAACTGGCCGCGTGAGTTTGTTGACAGCCGCACCGGCTACCTTGGCGATGGCGGTCGTATGGATAACACCGGTATCAACTGTATGTACTCCTGTCTGTATTTGATGACGCTGCGGGAAATGTTACAAATGGCGCAAGCTGTTTCGCCTAGTGATGTGCAAGACCTGCAAATGCGGATATCTGTACTTGAGAAATCCATCCCCACAACATTTTGGAGTGCAGAGAAGGGGCTTTTTGCTGATAATACCAAGTTTGAAACGTTCTCTCCTCATTCGTCTGTATATACAGTTCTCGCGGGTGTTGCCACGCCGCAGCAGCGGGAAGAATTGCGTAAGAACGTACCCTCATTGTTCGCACCGTTCTTTAAGAACGGACTTGAGCCAAGCGGCGGCGAAGTTTTTGAGACTTCGCACGGATATTATTTGTTCCGTGGCCTGTACGAGCTTGGGTTGCCGGAGGTGGTTGAACGCTGCATTAAAGAGGGTTGGGGCTACTTCCTATCGCAGGGACTTAAAACCACAAGCGAGCATTTTAACATCGGCAACAGCCAATGTCACGCATGGACCGCACACCCAACCTACATGCTATCAAGATATGTACTGGGCGTAGAGTTTGATGCGTTTGGTGAGGTAAAGCTAAACCCACGGCCTGGGTCACTTGCTTGGGCAAAGGGAACAGTACCGCATCCAAATGGGCGTGTAGAGGTTGAGTGGCGAGTTGTGGATGGTGAGGTTGTTGTGGATAGGTTTGAGGTATAGCAAACGAAATTCAGTAACGTGACTTTCGCTGTGGCGAATAAACATGTGCTTGCGCCGCTAGTTTGCCTACGGCAAACCGATTCCCGCTTAACGCACACATTCGCCACCATACGCTCAAGTCACGAATGAAAAATTCGTTTGCTATAGTGAAGGGTTAATCATACTCATCACACAAAGCACAATGATAAATATTAGACCTCCCCGGATACTCGTTCATACCGACAGTTTTCGAGGAGGTCTATTTTAGTTGTTGACACCTCTCTAATATTTTGATATCATAATGATATCAAAATATTAGAGAGGTGTTCTCATGAATGAAAAAACTAGACACAACCCAACTCCGGCCGTTGTAGAAAAGGCCGCATGGCACGGTGCAGGTATGCCCGTTCTCATTATTAACACCCTGCTGCTGCTTGGGGCAATTGCAGCAATAGTCCTTAGCTTTTTTGTGGGGGAAGAAGGCTATATATGCACACCACTGCTGGTTGCAGGCATTGTATACCTTGCATTTCCGGTATGGCTGGTGTATGGCGGCCTTCGCATACTACGCCCGCAAGAGGCCATTGTCCTCACCCTGTTTGGCAAATACAATGGTACACTGCGTGGGCCTGGGTATTTCTTTGTCAATCCATTCTCCACGTCGTTCAAGAGTGATGTGGGGCAGCCAAGCACTGGTGCTGCAAACATCACCAGCACAAAAGCAATTTCTGCTACAGATGAGCTTACCAACGCCCTTGGGCTGGCAGGTACAAAAAAAATCTCACTCAAAGCCAAGACACTCAACAACGACAAACAGCGCATCAACGATCTCCTTGGCAACCCGGTAATCATCGACACGGTGGTAGTCTGGCGTATAGTAGACACCGCAAAGGCTATGTTTAATGTAGACAACTTTATCGAGTTCCTGTCAATACAGTGCGACTCCGCGTTGCGCTCCATCGTTAGCCAATACCCGTACGACCTGCCACGTGACGGGCAAAGCGAAGACAAATGCCTACGCAGTGCGTCAGAAGAGGTAGTATCCCGCTTGATGGCAGACATCCAAGCCAAGGTAGAAATCGCGGGCATGGAGATACTTGACGCACGCATAACCAACCTCTCCTATGCGCCAGAAATTGCAGCGGCAATGCTGCAAAGACAACAGGCAAGCGCGGTGGTAGATGCAAAACAAACAATAGTAGACGGTGCGGTAGACATTGTACAAATGGCCCTGAAACGGCTTTCGGAAGATAATGTGGTTGAGCTGGACGAAGAACGCAAGGCGGCTATGGTAAGTAACTTGCTTGTGGTACTATGCTCCAATACCGAGGCTCAGCCTGTTATAAACAGCGGCTCGTTGTATTAAAATGGAAAACGAAAAAAAGAAGCAGCTCCCGCTACGCCTTTCCGAGCCACTATATAAAGAGCTTGCCGCCTGGGCAGAAGACGAGTTCCGCTCATTAAATGGGCAAATTGAATACCTGCTTTCGCAGGCTGTAAAGAAGCATCGACCAGCAGGGTCAAAACCGGGCCGCACCAATCATATCGAGGAAGAATAAAGTGCGCTTAGTCTAAAGCAATTTTCCTAAACAAAAAGTGCCTGCCTTTCGGCAGACACTTTTTTTGTACCCTGGATTAGTAGTTGGCGTTTACAAGCAACAATGCGATTGCTTGACCATATACAGTAATCGTAAAGTTGATATACTGCCATGGTTGGTTTTTGTCAACATCTATCCTATTGATATATGGCACATTGCCCACTCCCGCTTGCCATAATTGGTTTACGGTAACAAAGTTTCTGGCGCATTGGCCATCTTGGTCAAGTGCTACAATGGTTGCTGCTGCTGCAAGGGATATAGGAGCGTTTACACCATCAAGTTGTGTCCACATACGCACTATGCCAGATGCTGCTAGGCCTGCATGTGGTCTGCTTGGGCTGCCGCCTTCACCATTGTTAAAAATGTCAAAGGATGCTACGGCCACATGTGGCTCTTCCCATAATGCGTTTACTAGTAACAACTCAACCAATTGTCCATGAGCGGTAATTTCAAAGTTGATATACTGCCATGGTTGATTCTTGTCTACATCAATTCTGTTGATATATGGTAAATTGCCCACTCCCGCTTGCCATACTTGGTTTACTGTCAAGAATGCTCGCGCGCAGTTACCATCTTGGTCAAGTGCTACTATTGTATCTGATGATGCAAGGTACAATTGCGTGTTTACTCCGTC
>Ga0123355_10008274_pt1 | contig 15714 bp, 11 predicted proteins | sample TergutEmb28metaG_3_FD_89872 | JGI IMG/M metagenome (GOLD analysis project Ga0123355, IMG submission 89872) | Embiratermes neotenicus P1 segment gut microbial communities from Petit-Saut dam, French Guiana - Emb289 P1 | ecosystem: Host-associated > Arthropoda: Insects > Digestive system > Gut ... | reverse complement strand
GTATATACCATGTTTAAAATATTCAGTACCTATATTTGTTGAATAAATATATAAATTGCAACGTTTAGAGGTTAGCGGTGCGGTACGACCACTATAGTCGTCGTTAGGCGTCAAAGGGTTAATGTAAAATTCAATTGAAATGATGTTCAAAATAGCAACGCTGAGTCCCGATTTACACTCTGACTAGTTCGACCGTGGAATGTGAAACACTACGCAAAACTTAGGGTTGTTCATGCGTCAATTTCAATGTCCTTCCTCTCTTCCTTTATATTGTGCCCACAAATTCATTTCTATGTGTAGGCCCACATGTTCTTCAGTATGAACACGGTCATGTCTACTCGCGAATTCGCACCGAAACTACGGTAGGAAATACCCGTATCTCCATGAGCCTAGACAATCAACGCCAAGTTCATATCGCGTAGACAATTGGGAACGACCTGCGAAATAATATCCTGATGTACTGACATCAAGTCACATTATGAAGAATTTTGGGGCAAATGGTTTCAGAATGTAAAAGCTCTTTCAGGACTATACTATTGAAAAAACAAAAGTCAGAGTCAACTTGCTCTACGAGAAACTTTCAGGTTCACGGACTATATACTCAGTCAAATTGTGATTACCAATCGTCGCCACAGGCAATAAAGTACGTAATAAGTGTACCCACAGTAAAACAAACACAATACGAGCAAGCATGATGTTGACAATTGAAACACTTTCCCTTGGGTTAGTTATTTTAAACACAGTTACCTTTTTTTAACGTCCCAGGGTGCAATATTCAATGTCGCTTAGAGTGATTCCACTTCGGAAATTCGCAAAGACAGCAAGCTAATGACAGGAGATAAAAGCGTACAACAGTAGATTGGCCTTGACGTCATAAAATTCTTATCACGTGTCAGCAAAATAGGACCTACGGTTTAAAACGTATTTATTGTGCCGGTAATCTGACGATTTTTCGACGTAAGTATATTTCCATTATAAAACATGGAAAAGGAAACTGGTATTGCAAAACAGGAAGTGGGAGTATTAGCCTCCTCAAGATAAAGGGGCTGAACTTTTTTCGCACAAATTCCTTATCCACCAGGAAATATTATGGATGCGGTTTTCAGCCCGTTATTGAAATCAAACTTACAACGGTTTATGATTCTGATACCTCACAGTGCATTATAGTAGAGCAGGAGATGCCATGTCTGGTTTCTTACTGCATCAGTAAACAGTTCGTTTAAAGAAATACCTCGAGGCGAGGAATGATACAATTCAAGGACAAGACGATCAAAGTAATATGCAGATTAAGCACATTAAGCAAAGTAACTTTGAAATTAAAAGTGTAACGGGCTGATTCGAACAATTAAGTGCTATGACCGAATTTCTCTAACTAGACTCCCCATGTTTTTTAACTACACTAATTCAGAGAACATCAAAATAACACAAAAAATTCTTTGCAGCTATGTGAGGCTGAACAGTAACTACTGTTTCCTTCCAGAAAATTGGTTCGCATATAGGTAAATGTAAAATGCACGTGAAACAATGTTTACTGTGAAACCACTATTCCTTCCTCCACGTTTTGAGTACTAAAGCCTCTTGCATATACAACTTAATATCCCGTATTTTCTTCGGTCGTTATAAACGCCTCTCTTAAATTGGTCCCTGCTTCATTACCAGCTTAGTTACTCTTCCGCACATTTCTCTTGTGTATCTCATCATTAATATGAAGGACACTTAACTGTTCTGCCATATCGTTCAATCCGTCTGTTCTATATACCTGCCACATTTTGAGAAAGTTCGTTTTACTTACTTCAAGTCTGCTTTTGTCCATCTGTCATATTATTTAATTTCTATTTCCGTTATACAATGCACTCGAAACATTTCGTATTTTCTTCTCTTCACAGTACTTTCAACAACGTCCAGCAGCTCCACTTTTGTTTTCAATTCATATCTTTCTTATAAAATGAGGCGATTTCCAAAAATTGTATGTATGAATGTTCTCAGTAATTCTACTTTCTAAAATAATTTCTTACCTTAACGGACTCCTTTCGATAATAATTATTATTATATATTTTCCGTTTGAGGTTTTCGTATAAGTTACGAGTGTGAGTGAAATGAAAACCTTAAATATTTTTTATCACGGACGATACGGTGTGCTGATCCATGACTCATATCCAGATGTACGGCTGTTCCATTCACTGTTACGCGGCGATTTTCCTTCACGATGGCTTCAACTGCCGCAATGGCCTCTGGTGTCACTACTCGGTGTGCCTGACCAGGTCGAGGAGAGTCTGTTACAGAACTGATGACGTTCATGAACTTCCTAGTCCACTCGTACACTTGCTGTAGTGACAGACATGCATCACCGTACTGAACTTCCATTCGTTGATGAATTTCGATGGGTTTTACCGCTTCACTATAAAAAACGGAAGACAGGACGCTCTTCTTCTTTGGTGTATGTGGCAAGCAGTCCGCCATCTTTACACTGCTACTGCGCCGTCGTGTTGCATTCCTGAATCGTACTGCCAACTGTCGGCCACTCTTCAAACCATGAATATCATTGTTGTCGACTTACAAAACAATTGAGCTGTGTTTCGAAATTTTGTCGCACTTTTAAGGTTTTCATTTAACTCCCCCTCACACATACTTATCTCTTTTTTCATAAATCTGATATCATGCCCTACGTAGACAAACTTCACCACTTATTAAGACCATTTGAGCATCCGCAACAAGGAAAGTCTCGTATATTCTGGGATCTGACTTATAAAATGAAGGTCAGGTTTTAAAATCCAGTGTCTTTTACAGATGAACTTGTTACCTTAACTACAACTGTCATGCTACAGCCTCATTTCACACTTCTCTACCTCAATCTGTTCCCTCTATGCTCAAACACGACTTTTTAAAAATGCCTCTAACTAACACCATCAGTAAGATTAACAACAATGTCTCTTTCATTCATTCAAGTACCTTCCACAGAAACGGTCTACTGATTTCGTTGTCTTATTATGACACATATACCACTATGTGTTTCTCTCCGCTTTCAATAACTAGCTAACAGTCTATGTATTATATTTTCATGACCGTCCTAGTGTAAGACCTGTCTATTCTTCTGCAACACGTGTCCCGAATACAGTTTTAAATCTTCCAGCAAAAATATTGTAATATATACTATAATCTGTATTCGACTCGCATAGGCCACCATTTCAGATTTATACCCAGCTGGTTTCTCTATAGCAACAGCAGCTGAAGGAGCGCAGTCGGTATTCTGACTACATTATGAGCTGCACGACCGGGTGGAGCAACAGATGCATCTTCCTTCCAAATCGTCTAGAATTTCTCTGGGGCCCACCCCGACTCCTACTCGTTGGGCACCGGGTATTCCCTACCCGAACGAAGCGTGGACCGGACATGAGTCTGACCACTCACTCCTGTAAAGTGCAGAGATTAAGAATGAGTGTAGTTATGCCTTGGTCCTAGGTCTCGATGACATGTGCTTAATGAAGTGTAGGGAACTTCACTATACCATTACCTAGAGCAAGTGTCCATTCTTTGGGTGTTTATCATTTTATCAAACAATTATTTAGGAATTAACAATACATTAATTGAAACTTTTCGGATGCAATTCACTAGTCACTATCCATGCCCAGCTGTACTATTACTACAACTACAACAACAACAACAACTACTACTACTACTACTACTACTACTACTACTACTACTACTACTTTGGGCCCGGTAGCTCAGTCGGTGTAGCGATTGACTACGGGCTGGACGGTCCAGGATCGAATCCCGGTGGGAACGAGATTTTCCGCCCGTCCAGAGCGGCACTGGGGCCCGCCCAGCCTCCTGTAAAATGGGTATAGGATCTTTCCAGGGGGTAAAGTGCGGCCGGGGCGTGCTGCTGACCACTCACCCCCTTCTAGTGCCGCGGTCAAGGAAGAGTTGAGCTATAACTCTACCCATCCTCTGGGCCACACCAGGCCTGGAACGGGATTGCTTTACCTTTTTTTACTACTACTACTACTACTACTACCACCACTACCACCAACACCAACACCAACACCACCACCACCACCACCACCACCACCACCACAACTACTAAACTACTATTATTGTCACCAGCACCACACCACCATAATATGTTCGTTCTTGTTTAGCTTTAGTTTTATCTCGCGTCTCTTACCGTTTTTTTTTCTAGTGAATTGTACCCACATAATTCGTACTTGACTCTCTTTCAAAAGGCTCAATCCATAACTCGTTACAAAACTGTAACTCTCATTCCACTGACATTATGCTGATCTCTTCCACATCTCTTTCTAAGCTGTTCAAAAATCTCATCACTTTGTAGGCATAATTCTGTCTTCTCTGTGGGCTACAACATTTTACATTTTTTATCTAAAATTATCCCACGTTCACATGTGTGCGTTACCAGTTAACATTTATCTGCTCAAGCTACTCTGTATTCCAAAAGTTCTTTTCACTTTATTTTTATGTACTTTAAATATAGCGTTCTTTTCATCACTACAGCATAATCTACTTCGCCCGTTCAACGTCTGTGGAACTTTGTAAAATAAAAATGTTTTTCAATAAGGAAACTGAGTGTAACGAAGACAAGGCTATAAAAATACTAAAAAGTTTTCCCATCTAAAATGTGGATACTGACAGAGTGAATGAAACGTAATTCAGGCTCCTGAAGTGACGTGACACAGCCATGTTGATAGTCCATATGTCGTATTTATGGCATAAAAATTTATACAAATATGGTAAACTCGGTATTTTGACACAGTGAGAAAACTGAGGTCACCTTAACATTTATAATTTAGTGCCTTAAAATTACTCGTAATTTTTATAAATAGCGAATATCCCCAGTATGTAATCCTGTAGGCTGCTTTCCTTATTAGGTCTGTTATTCAGTTTGGACTAATTGTTTAAAATGATGCTGCTTCCCTCAAAGAGCAATGAAACTGTCATACGCTTAAAAGCAATTTATACGTGTGGTATATAACGTACGTATAATTTATACTACCAGCGCCGTTGATTTCAGATTCATGACCTAAATTTTTGGGGGGAAAAGTTGCCTCGCATTAATTTCATAATCACATATGAGTGAATGCAGCTGAATTTGCATACAGGAACAAACAGAAATATGGGCCAATCCGGCTTGACGGACAAAATTTAGTTTACCGAAATTTCGTTACTCATTTAGTTTGAACGTGATGCAAACTAACTTAATAGCTCAAATCCATTCGTCTGTTCCTCCTTCTATCTTTATGTGTTTTGTTTTCGTCTGTATCATGTGTATATACACTCAAGTATGTGTCTTGGCCTCGGTACAGAGGGGCTGAAAGAAATTTTCATGAAATTTCAAACTAAAGACTTACACTGATTCACTCACGATCATTGGAAAACCATCTTTTATTATAATAACATCTTTCAGTATTGTGTCACTTTTCATGGTTGGCTTTCCAAATGATCTCCCTTCCTTTCACATTTGTTGCTTGGTATTTCCTATTCAACCGTATAAATATTTAACGCTATGACCTACACAATTTTGAATTATTATTCAAAGAGCTCACTTACAGCTATTTTACACCTAATATCCAAAATGCACGACAGTCATTGTTTTATAGTGTGATTATGTGTCTCGGTCTCTCAGTCCGAGAAAAGAATTTAGACTGAAGGTGATTTCGGGAAAACAGCTAAGACAACATCTGAATGCAACAAAACACCGGGTAAGTACTACGGTGACCAAATCAAGAAGGATCATACGGCAGAGACATAAAGCACGCATGGAGGGAGGTGGGACGAAAATGCATATACAAGTATGTTAAAAACACTGAAAGAAAGAGCCTACTTAGAAGAGGTAAATATACACGGTGGAATAATACTAAAATGGACCTTAACCGTAACATGCGTGGAGAAGTGCAGATTGAACAACTGGTTCAGGTGTTGGGATTCTGTCAACGAGTTAAAACAAACTGGAAACCTACAATTTCTTGCTCAGTGTGTCATGGAATTGTCATCATCGTCACCATCATCATTATCATGTCGTACACGCTGTTATCGTCATTTTTTTTCACAGACGCATAAATTTCGAAAAGTACCCTAAACTCTGCGCTACGAAATTGCAACTTTAATAGGGACATACCTGTAGATGGCGCATAATGTTAATTATTTTTCATCGCACGAATTTTATTCCCTATTAACATGTGAAGTCTTCAGAACGGTTAGATCCCGTATGATCTTACAGGTAACGAAAACATGTAGTCTGGTACATGCTTATTAACATTTCGAGGGACTGTACTAACTCCATGTTCAGAACAGAAATGTTCTACCATAAAGACTGGGTCAGTGTGTCTTTTCGCAACTTTGGTACCACCCACCACATTACACGGTATTCATAACCCAGAAAATCGCAACAAAACTTTCTGAATGGTCGTCCTACAGCAGAAAATCTACAGTAGCAACTTTCTGAATACATTGCGGCCTCGATTCTTCGAGTCTCGATTGTTTGAAGTTCCCTTTCGACAGAGCCGATGGGCTGTAGTGAAGGCTGGGTGGGTACAGACAGAAACAGCACTACTTTACGCAGAACAGCGCAGAGTGCAACTTAGGCTGACGCTGTGCTCCTCAGTGCACAGCGTGGTTTTGCAACAAAGAAGCAATCACAATTTCAATGGCTGACTAGCGTTAAACAGACTTTTGCATCTTAAATGAAGAGAAGGTTTTGACTCATTTGCAACATCACTTACTAGTGTATATTTTACCATTATTAAAAAGTTGTACTATTGTCGATTATATTTTTTCACTATCCACCAAACTTTTGGAACTCATTCTTAAAGTCCCTTTTACATTTTCTACTTCTGATTGTTTACGTTTATTAATTTTATATTTTTCAGTTGTAAGACCTAAATTAGAGTACGGGTTTGCAGTATGAAAATCAATGACGTCCACTAATTCTAAACAACTCGAGTGCATTCAGAAAATGTTTGTAGCTCTTTGCTACTATCGACTACTTTCCCCCATACTACAACGACCACAGTTATGCTAAAACTCTGCTTCCACTGAACTTACGCCCTTTACAAGAAGAAACACGTCAACTTCATGCAAGTTTCGCCATGCATGTTTTCTTGAGTTTTAAATCTTGTCAATCTTCTATGGACTTCAAGTTTCAAGTCTTGAAGTTCCCACTCGGAACCTCAGAGACTTTCCTTTGTCTCAAGTTAGTCCGTCCTTCAAAAGCCGTTCCTCCTCCAGGCGTGCCACTGCGGCAAATTGAGTATGTAGTGATTCGGATGTCTTCAGAGTGAGAAACTATCACACTTAGATTTGATATTATTACTAGTTCATTATTACAAGTTGTTCTGATTGTTTCAACATACTCTTGCTTTTTTGTCTGTGTCTGTTTCATTTGTTTTTTGATTACTGTCATTTGTTATTTGTGTCTCTATGTTGTGCTGGTTCTGTAATTGGCCATCTGGCTGCTGGCCTGGCGCGCTAATGAACAACAATTGAAGTGAAATGAATTGGATATTTTAACAGAATTATATATATATATATACATATATTACGTGTTAATACAACTTATGTGCCATACTATATACGTAGTCATATGTTCTAAATTGTTGCAATCCGGGTAGTCCGAGCTTTTTCGGTAAGTCGAAGCAACCTCCGCCTTATTCTCTTCGAAATATCCAGATTCTACTGTACTACTCGTAAGTGCAAACAGAAATGACCTTTGTCCTTTATTTCGTACTGTAGGATAATACGCAATCAAAAACTTAGTGATTCATATACATGAGAACTTCATATTAGACGATCATGTAGGCTTAAATCGAATGGGTGTGAAAAGAATTTCACAGAAAATTTTGTGAAGGAAACTACCAGAAACGGCTTCTAGGAAAAACGAATAGATGGAAAAATGACAATATGATAATAGGTCAGGATAATGCCCAAAGATGGTGCTGTGTGTTGGAAGTGTTGTACATACAGAGCGTTAGATCAAACACATACTTCTGGGGTGTACTGTACACCACTGACAAACTGAACAATACCTCTTTCATTTATTTCACTACAATGACGTTAAATCTCGAGTATAAATGACGGGTATCAACACTGGACCACGTTGATTTGAATTCAGTGCTTTTAATACTGGTTCACTACCAGTGTTCAGAAATGCCTTATGGTTCGACCTTAATATGAAATAAACATTTATGTAAATTCAAATGTTACATCAAGAATAAATGGGCGTTTAAAATTGAGCTTTGACGGTCGTAGTGCGACAAGTTTTCCTGTACCTTTCAAACCACTGTTCATGGCCAGAATCACACAAAAACCATAAAGGCATTTTGTGAACAAAAATGCAAAATGTATTAGCCTTCTGAACGCGCCACAAATCGAATAAATTTTTTATTTTAAAAACAAAAAATTGAAGCCCGAATTTCCGAAGAGCACTGCGCTCAGAATGTCCCCAGTCCTCAACCGAAATTTACCTGAATCTCGTGTGAAGAGCAGTTCTTACCGCGCAGTAAACACCCGCCGTGTCGGTTACGAAACCTGGTCAGTTAATGCTGTGTAGGGAAATAAAATATATTTATTCTCACGACCATATCAACCAAACAAATATACTGTGTGGGCAGAATGCAGAAGTTTTGTAGGTTAAGCCTGATGGCTTAAAGTATATCTTTATCGAGTTACGCAAAGAAGATTACAGCACGATTCATATATGCTTAAGTGCTATATGGATTTGTTTCCCTCTCTCATGATTCACGACTTTCTTCCTCATCCTTCATCATTTCATAGCCCCCAAAATATTGTTTAGTATAAACTATTAAATCCTATAAGATTCAACTGCAACAGTTTGCACGTCTACTTCACACTTTACAAGTCCAAGTAACCATTTTGCCAGACACCCAAACACTCTTCCCTCACACTGCGAGTTTCGTCCACACATTAGTAACCGAAACTGTACATACTGTATTCTTAATCGGTTCACGCTCATTCCCCTCTTCACCCTTCGCCTTCTAACCGCAGGTTCATTTCTCAAATACGCACGATCCTGGTGATGCAGGCAAACAAGTGGTATATTATTATTATTATTATTATTATTATTATTATTATTATTATTAACTCACAGCTGTTTAGCTGGTTTTTAAACGGCACGGGTCCCACTGACCAAGCACATTTTATTCATTATTCTGCTAAAAACTTTCTAACTATAGGCATGTATAGATTATTAATATTTTCCGCATTAGAGTGTGGTAAATAACAATAGTTGAAGTTAAGTTTAAGTTTAAAGCTGTCGTGTACTTTAGTTTCGGGATAAAACCTTTGCGGATAATATTAATCGTACTATATACACTGCTTTAACCTTTAGGCACCATGCATCCTACATATAGGACACGCGTACCGCTACTCCCCAGAGTAAACTTTTTATATATTTAGTCAACAAATATATATATATATTTAGACTTTCTCGCGCCATCTTCGTTTATTCCTCCATAAAATGTCTAGTATTTCCTAATGTTACTCTTCTTGGTTCATAAAATATTCACATCTTACACAAATGGTGTGATAAACTGTAAATGTCCAGCTCCAGGGCCAAAGGGTTAAATTGCCCTAATCTTGTTAGCTCTTTGATCTGTATATTTCTTGAGCTTCTCGGTGATGCTGTTGTAGAGGTTATGAATGTTAGGAATTGCTACAGAATTAAAAATGCTTCTTGGATGCTTTTGTCAATCATAACTATATCTGGTCTATAGTTATAGACAGTTCGATCACGTGTCATGGACCTGTAACACTGATGTGGCTCATATTTGTAACACGCACTGGTGATCCCTTTGAAAGTCCATATTTGATAGTCAGTTCTTGATGGAAGACGTTGGTTACTTTATTGCGACGATGGATGTAATCACCTGCAGTTAATGCAAGGTGTGCACCAGTTAGAGGTTGAAATGTTTCTGACTTCCCTCGACATTTTCTACAGGTGTCGTTAGTAATAACTAAATTCTTCAAAATGTAACTTTTATAATTGCAAGTACTAACAACTTGGTCCTGGATGGCCACCACAAATCCAGTAGATTCTCTAAAGATTTCATCAACTTTCAGGCAAGCGTTCGATGCTGTTCATCGACACCTGACTTTTCAAGGTGACAGGCGTATCTTCCATACATATTTCTGCTTTTCAACGTGGGGTTTCTTTCTTGCAACGTTCTGGTGTTTTCATTTGTTGTGAAAAGGATCATGTACGTTAATAAATGAGCAATTAACATCTGTGTCGCACATAATTCGAATCAGGAGGAAGTAATTTTTCTTGTTGTGAAAATAAGTTCTTAATTATTTAAACTGGTTATTATTAAGGTTGTGTCTATCAGTATTCGTACCCCAACCTCATTTTTCGGTAACAGAACCCTTTCAGAAGTAGGCTCTTATGGTGCATGCAGGCTTTCGTCATTTTAGTTCTAATAATTCTTACTAGATCCTCGAGATTCATCTGAGCCCGTGATACAATACCGTAAGAGTACGTAGGTAGGTTTTCATCCTTTTTATAGGCCACGCATGCCTTTAGGGTGAGTAGAGGTATAGCTCTGCTCTTTTCTAGGAACTTCGGCACTAGATTGGGGTGGGGGTCAGCCCCATGCCCCGGCTGCATCTACCACCGGGAAAGACCCGGTACCCATTGCACAGGAGGCTGGGTGGGCCCCAAGTCCGGTCTGGACGGGCGGAAAATCTAGTCTTCACCGGGATTCGATCCCGGACAGTCCAGCCCGTAGTCAGTCGCTATATCGATTGAGCTACCCAGTTCACCCATACGAGTACGTTAATGACAGAATAATGTGCGTACTGATCGCCTCCGTAAGGGTTCTGCAACAACTGGTATTCCATGTTTCTGTGCAGTCTACTGATCAGTTAAGTTGTTGATTGTTTCTTGATTTTAGTGTTTTCAATTTGTCTGGATTTTAGTATAGAAAGATATGTGTAAATATCAGTTTCGTCCTTTGGTTCTATTATCTCTCTTTCTCTTATCACAGTCATCCTCATTATCGCCATCACCATTATCAAGAACATTATTGGCGTTATGTTCGTCATTATGTCACACTTGTTTCCTCAATCACCACTTCGGTACCTAACTGCCCCAACAATATTAGGTAAATTACAGATGCACCTTACAAACTTTCTCGATAAGGACTCTCCACTGTCTTTTCATCCTCTCAGAAACAAATGTTGTTCTCATCTATTTACGTTTTGTAAATCTGTTCGAAACCACTCAAGTAAAATACAAGAGGACGGTAAAAGACGTTTCAGAAATTCGATGTTGTTGTCGTTTCCTTTCTTTCGTTAAAAAAACAAAAAGAATGTCGTTTCGAGGCTACTCTATCCGTTCCATGCCTTCTTTGGTGGCCTGTGTCTCTTCTTCCTGTGGGAATTAAGAAGTGTCCCTGACACTTCAGACGTTCCGAGGGCATTCATCCAACATGCCCTAGCAATTTTCTTCATATTATTTTATGTCCCCAAACATTTTTCCTTTTCCATCACTCTTTCTTCCAACTAGCTTCTCACTATTTCCCAGGAACCTTATATTTCGGCTGTTCCAATATTATCATCTTCTGAACACTTAAAAAACGTTCAATCTTTTCACATTACTGAGAAATCCCTTTGTAACTCCAGACATCTGTAGAAGGATTTTATATGTGCAAAAACTCCCACAGTAAGGGGGAGCCTGACGACACAGAGTTCTCTGCTACAAATCTGCCTAATCCATTACCATCATCAATAAAAATAAAACAGTCTAATGCGCAATTAGAACTCCCTGCACTTTCTGTCAGATAAAGAACACAATGTTATATCTCTTCATTCGATTCCTAGCGATACAAAATAAATAAATCTCTCAGTGTACATAATAAAGAAGTCTATCACTAAATTCATTGAACGCTCTCCTGTGGTTTCTAAGGGCGATAATATTTCTTGCACCATAAGATTCTAAATCGGTGAATAAATTTCTGTTCGGTTCGATTTAATTTAATAATTTACAAAGAAGTTACGAGTCACACGCGATATAGTTTAAATCCAGTTGATATATATAGAATACATGTTACTAAATTTCTAGAATTCCATGCATTCCAGTCATTCGTGACAACTGCTGAACATAAGTTTCTTTTTAATGAAGTATTGATTTGTGTACCGAAATTACTGGTTTTGTATATACTAATGCTGAAATTTATGCTATTTTCTCCACCTTTCATCTATGTTACTTTAATATTGCTACACATTTCATACAGGACATATTACAAGAAGGTATTTGGACAGTTAATGGCTCGTTGATTAAAAAACAACCAGCAAATTTCATAACAATAATAGATCATTGATCTTTAAGCTCCCATACATTGATGTGAGTACGAGTAAGAACACCTGTTTCCCTAAAAATTAACCTTTAGACCCGTTCTCAAAACGACTGGGAACAGCGAATATTAGCTTCCTCATTTCTGTATGTCTGCCAATGTCTCTCGCTATACGGATCTTTATGAACGTTCGGTTAAAATAGGATAGAGAAAAACAGACGTTGAACATGAAGAACTATGTACATTTATGATATTTCGTCTTTCACAAAATACTTTCCAAAGTACAGCTGACAGTCTAAATACAAAACGGCACCCCACGTGGACACACACGTATCCGATTATTAGAGGCAAAATAAGGTTAAGGTCGTAATATTTAATACATATTTATAAATAAACCGATAACTTACAAACTGCACTTGCCCACAGATGGATTACGACTCCTACAAGTTTCGGCTATTCTTTACAGCTATCTTCAGACAGCAGCACTTTATACTAAAAGACTTGCCAGCATCAGGATATCGCTTTGTCAATTGTAAATGGTAATTATATACGAGGGAGAATCAAAACGTAAAGACAAAATACATTTAACGGCTTTAATAGAAGTAACTGTGAGTAATTTTACATATTATTTTTCTACACAGTCCCCTTACAACACAATGCATTTGTTATATCGTTCAACTAGTTTCTGTATTCTTGCGGAGAAGAAGATTTTCGGCTGCGCGATGTTGATGGCCGACCAGAACGACCTTCATCAGTAACACGTGTCCGATCCGATTTAAACCTTTCCACCCACTCATAAACCTTTCGTTGACTTATAGTGCTCTGTCCATATTGAGCCAACATACGACTGTGAATTTCCACACGTTTCACTCCTTCTGCCCAAAGAAACCGCACTACGCCACATTGTTCTTCGATGGTGCAATCTTGCAATGGAGCGTCCATGTTTTCGCCCCCGTTGCTGCCACTCGACTGAATACATAGCGCTGCATTGCACATGGCTGAACTCTTCAACAGGCATTGTCAATGCTGCACAATGCGCCAGCTCCTCTCTGTCCCGGTTACCGCGTAATTTAAAAATTGTCTTTACTTTTTGATTCACCCTCGTATAGTGCCAATATATCATTATAACACCCATGTATAATGTTGACAGTGCTCAAGTTGTGTTAAAATGGAGTCAATATCTTGTGGATCAAGGCACCTTAAAACAATAATTGTATTTCGAATCTAGTCGAGTAGTAAGGCATACGTCATCAAGCTGTTTTCACAATGAACAACCACTCTGTGCTGTTTTATATATATTGCTGTATTTATTCTTTTTTGTGGCGCTGCGGCCCAATGTGGGCCATGACCTCCTCATTCTTGAGGTTTCTAGATCACACATAGCGACGCACCACAGTCGGTAGAACTCCTCTGGACGCGTGATCAGCTCGAAGCAGAGACCTCTACCCCACAATATACAGCACTCACAAAAGATACGTCCATCCCCCCTGCGGCATTCGAACCCACAGCCCCAGCAAGCAGCCGCAGAACCACGCCTTAGACCGCGCGAACACTGGTATTGGCAAAAATATTGCTCCATAGCCGATTAAAATTACAGGATGACACCAGGCGAGTGAGATTTGTGGTGTGACGTTATAATCTAGTGACGTAGCCTTCGTGTAGTTAATTCTCAAGTTTGTATGCACTACCGATCTTTTTCGCTCATGCCATTTACATGACGTAAATAAAGAAAATACAGTTCTTCAATCACAATGAGTAATATTTATTGCTCGTACAAGGGAATCTGTAATTAGATATGTACATTAATTATAAATTTGCTTATAAATTTTGTATGAAAAATTGTAAGTCAGATATTACAAAAACATTTCGGAGGAACGAATACTGCGGTTATGCCTGACCGATAAATTTAACAAAGAATAAATCAACGTAGATATGCAGATACTTAATTCTCCGAAGAAATATAATAACAGACCCAAATAACAGAGTTAACACTTTACAATGGATTACAAATGTGAACAACAAAAACCGTGATCTCAGGGGCATGAATGGTATAAATATCTCACAACAGTCTAGGATGAAGAAATCTGAAAGCGCCTCGATGTTGCATTATTCCAATGAGTACATTTCCTACTTAGCACTTTCATCCTGTGTCTCGCATGTTATCATATTCCGGATTATTGAAAAGAAATTTACACATTTCTCGTTTCATGAACGCTGGACGTATTGCCAGTATACATTTCGGCACGCCATGCACATGACCTGTTACTTTCACTTTCCTATCGATTTATCCCAACGAAGATATCCCAGCCCCACACGCACCCAACGGACCACAGTGACGACCCAACGCCGGGCTGGACGTGTTTCTGAAGGAACATTTCCTGTCCCCATCGATTCCAGTAGTGTATATAGTACAAAACTGCTTTGACGACTGAAATACTATGGCGTGTAAAGTTCTAGAATTAAAATGATTTAAGTTACGTGAGTAAGAGCCGCTTTCTCGTGTACACAGATCCCTGTCCGCACAACACCATGTTTTATTGCGAACCTCAGCTTATTTATTGACCAACTCTTAGTCTCGTGCTGCAAAAGACCGGCGTGTATGTCCTTTTATTAGTATTTCTACATAACCAAGATTTAAGGTTACTCGTACTGATCTCACTGTTGCATTTGCATCTACTTTTAAACATTTTAGCCTACTTTCCTCCCTTCAGAAAAAAATAACTGGCTTAGGAGAAAAACCCTGCAGCATGTGGGTCTGTGTATCACCCACTTAGACTTTTTAACCAATTAACCGGTTTCTACGAATGTACGCGTACACACAAAACTGATCTCGTTTACAGTCACCTCATGTTAGCATATAAAACAGAGGGTCTAATGAATTCTTGGGTGACAGTGAAATTACTTCCGTGTGTAGAGAAACGTGAAGAGCTTGCAATTTGTAAAGAGAAATGGAGTGCATCTGACTGATTTTGTATCAAGCGACATACATCAGTGTTTCAGTTTTCCCTCCAGAAATGAGAAGTCTGTATGAAATTACCCTTATGCAGATCACAAGGATACAGGCATATAAAATTGAGGTAAAATTATGCCTTATGAGGCCATATGAATTCTGGGGTGTATATGAATCTTACAGTTTACATAAATAAGCATATAAGGAAGAGAACGATCCGTCGAAATCTAATAAATTTATGTCATTTAAATGACACATTATATATATATATACACACATACATACATACACACATACATACATACACATACATACATACATACATACATACATACATACACACACATACATACATACACACACATACATACATACATACATACATACATACATACATACGTAATACATACATACATACATACATACATACATACATACATACAT
>Ga0123355_10008272_pt1 | contig 15716 bp, 15 predicted proteins | sample TergutEmb28metaG_3_FD_89872 | JGI IMG/M metagenome (GOLD analysis project Ga0123355, IMG submission 89872) | Embiratermes neotenicus P1 segment gut microbial communities from Petit-Saut dam, French Guiana - Emb289 P1 | ecosystem: Host-associated > Arthropoda: Insects > Digestive system > Gut ... | reverse complement strand
TGTAAGCAGATTATCATGCAGTTGGAACAAGATTATGATTTGAACTTTCCTGATGATGAGATTGCTTATATAGCGATGCATGTAGGTGCATGTTTTGAAATGGCTAGGGGGGCTGGTTTGATGCCAAAAGCTTTGGTTGTTTGTAATTCCGGGCTTGCTACGTCGAATTTACTCGCAACTAGATTGAAAGTGATGTTACCTGAGTTGAGCATCTTAGGACCAATGGCATTATCAGAATTAGAACTCACGCCTGAGTTAGTTAGTGAAGTTGATTTCGTCATCTCAACGATTCCTTTCTCGCCAATTGAAAAGGATTTGATCATTGTTGATCCACTTCTAGGCTTAGATGATGTGCTAGCACTGAAAAATCGTGTCATTAATATTACAAGTGAAAAGCAATTGTCATATTTAATGTTGGATATGCCAGCTGACGCACTAAAGCTAGGAGATCTATTGTCTGCCGATCATCTGAAATTGCAGAAAAGAATTACAAGTTGGCGAACGGCTATTGAGGTTGCAGCATCGTCTTTAATCGCAAGTGGATTCATTAGTGAAAATTATGTGAAGGCCATGGTAGAAGCTGTTGAGACATTTGGACCTTATATGGCTTTTATCCCGGAGATCGCCGTTGTGCACGCATCGCCCAATGCAGGTGTTTTAAAAGAAGGGTTAAGCATTCTGACTCTTGAAAAACCACTGAAGCTAGGGGACACAGGTGGCGTATTTGTTACTTGTTTTGTTGTTTTGGCAACAGCTGAAAAGGAGTCACGACTGTTTATGAGCTTGGTTAGTCTGCTTGATAATAAAAGCAATGTTGAGCGGTTACTTAATAGTTCATCGAAGCAGGAAGTTTTACGGATTACGAATGAATGAGAGATAAAAGTCATATCTTGAAGGAGGTGAAATTATGTTAGATGCAAGTCGTGTTAAAACAGGGGTTAAAGCCGAAACATGGAAAGAGGCGATAAAAGCAGCGGGAGAGGTTCTTGTTGAAGTTGGAAGTTGCACGACAGAGTATATTAATGCAATGATTGCTGCTGTTGAGGAATTAGGACCATATATTGTTATTACACCACATGTTGCCCTTGCACATGCACGACCAAGCTCACAGGTGAAAAAAGCTGATATGAGTTTAGTTGTTTTAGAAGAAGCGGTAGAGTTTGGTTCGGCCTCCAATGATCCAGTTAAACTGGTATTTGCGTTTTGTGCGACGGATGATGATGGACATTTGCAGCAATTAGGTATGTTAGCTGAAAACTTAAACCCGGCAACTATTGATAAGTTGACAGAGGTAGGAGCAGCTAGTGAAGTGATTGAAATATTGGGTAGAAATTAAAAAGGAGGAAAGATTATGGCAAAGTTAAAAATAATTGCAGTGTGTGGATTTGGTGTGGGGTCGTCGATGTTGCTTCGAATGAAGGTTGAGGAGGTGCTTAAGAAGCATGGTATTGCGGCAAATGTTGATACATGTGATGTTGGGTCAGCACCATCAGCACCGTGTGATATCATATTTACTTCTTACGAACTAGGTGAGAAGATGAAAACTCAAACAGGAACACCGATTGTTATGGTTAAGAACTTCATGGATACAAATGAGATTGAGGAAGCGGGACTTGAAGTTGTTAAAGGGTTAATGGGTTAAAAAATATAAATTAGGAGAGTGATCAGTATGGCTGTTTTGGAGTTTATTGTTCATCAAATTTTACGTGAACCGGCGATTTTCTTAGGTTTGATTGCTTTAGTTGGGCTGTTGATTCAAAGGAAAGAAGTTACTGAGATTATCAGTGGAACAATGAAGACAATTATTGGTGTAGTCATTTTAGGCATTGGTGTCGACATTCTTGTTGGTTCGATTTTGCCATTAGCAGGAGCGTTTGGTACAGTATACGAAATGCCAGCTGAATATACGTTTGCAGCTGAGGCAATGACATATGGAATGGATACTTTCTTAGCAACTTATGGAATGGAGATTGGTATTGTCATGTTATCAGCGTTCGTTCTTAATTTGTTTATTGCGCGGTTTACGAAATGGAAAAATGTTTTCTTAACTGGTCATATGTTATACTGGTTTCCAGTTGTCTTCTTAGCTGTAGGTATTAATGCCGGAATGTCAGGAAATGGAGTGTTGGTTTTTGCTGGTATTGGAACGACGATTTATATGGTTGTAAGTATGGCGTTAATTCAACCGCTAGTTAAAAAGGTTACTGGGTCAGACACATTTACTTTAGGGCATCCAACGGTGGGATTATCATTGATCGCGGCTTATGTTGGTAAATTAACAGGAGATAAGTCGAAGTCGACAGAAGATTTAAAGTTTCCAAAGCAATTTGAATTTTTACGAGAAATAACGATTACATCAACACTAGTGATTTTTATTGCATATATTGTCATTATGGTCATTTTACTGATTCAAGGGCATTCTGTAGGAGAAGTTTTAGGTGCAGACAGAAATGTTATTATTCATTCATTTATACAGTCAGTTACATTTGGAGCAGGTTTAACAGTTATGCTCCAAGGTGTGCGTATGATGTTAGCAGAGATTGTGCCGGCATTTAAAGGGATTTCCGATAAAGTAATTCCTAACGCAATTCCTGGTTTAGATTGTCCATTAATGTTCCCATATGCGCCTAACGCAGTGATTATCGGCTTTATTGTTTCAATGATTGCATCAACGATAACATTGATTTTAATTGGAACAACCGGAGTATTTTCATTTGTTATTTTACCACTTATCATCACATGTTTCTTTGAAATTGGGACAGGTGCTGTGTTTGCTAACGCAACAGGAGGATTAAAAGGTGCCGTGATTGGTTCAGCAACAGCTGGTATTGCGATGATGATTTTCATGGGATTATCGCTTCCATTTTTCTCAGATACAATTGCCGACTGGATGCTAATCTTCGGTGGAAATGATTTCTCAATTTTAGGAGTCCTAGGCGGATTGATAGCACGGCTGTTTGGGGGTTGATGATCCTTGCCTTGCGTGTTAGAGTAAAGGAGATTACATGTTAAATCAGACACTCTGAGTGTAGAGTGTCACGAAATCCATGAATTCCCGAAAAAAGTGACACTATAATGTCATGGAACTTCGGATTTCTCGCAAAAGGAGACACTCTGAATGCAGAGTGTCACGAAATCCATGAATTCCCGAAAAAAGTGGAATAAAAAATAAACCCAAATATTGGAAACAATTTCTAGTTACTGAATACTAATAAAGTATAGAGATATATTTATTGGGGGTAGGTCAACTATGAATGAGAAGGAAAAAAAAGAAATACCAAAAGAGCTACATAAGCCGATGTTAGAATTCTTTTTAAAAACTTCAATTCCAAGAATAAAAAAAGAAAGAGAAAAAAATGAATCTCATATCAAAAATAAAAATTGATAGGAGATTTATTTTATGGAGACAGCTATTTATGTAAGGGTATCAACAGAGGAACAAGCACAAGAAGGATTTTCGGTGAGAGCGCAAGAACAAAAATTAAAGGACTATGCAAGAATAAAAGAATGGTCAATATATAACATATATATTGATGAAGGGATTAGCGGTAAAAACATTATAGAACGTCCTGCCGTTAAACAGATGATTGAAGATGTGGAAAAAGGCTTAGTAAAAAATGTTGTAGTATTTAAAATTGATAGACTAACGAGAAGTACAGCAGATTTGGCGTACTTAATAGAATTATTTAATAATCATAATTGTGCTTTTAACTCGCTAATGGAAAGCATAGATACACACACGGCATCAGGGCGAATGTTTATAAAAATAATAGGAATATTTGCAGAATTTGAAAGAGAAAATATAGCAGAAAGAGTAAGATTAGGTTTTGAAAGAAAAGCTAAAGAAGGTTATTCTATCAGTTCATTTCCTAGTTATGGTTATGATAGAGATAGGGGGCAGAAAATACAAACAATAAATGAAGAAGAATCAAAAATAGTAAAAGAAATATTTGAGATGTTCGTGAATCAGAATAAGGCTTTAAATCATATTGCTAGAATATTAAATACTAGAGGGATTCCAACTAAGAATGATACTGTCTGGAGACCTATTACAATTAGACAAATTATAAGTAACTGTAACTATATAGGTAAAGTGCGCTATTCAATAACAGATGAATCAAGAGCCTTTATAGCAGATGGTGTACACGAAGCAATAATAGAAGAACAATTATTTAAAGAAGCGCAAAATTTACTAGAAAAAAATAAAAAAGTAATAAAAACTAAAAAGCCACGACCTGAAAATTACTATTTAGGTTTCCTATACTGTCCAAACTGTGGAGACAGATTAGCAACTCATGGAAATTATTATCCATCAAAAAAGGAGAAAAAAGGTACATATAGATGCTCATATATATGTAAAAATAGCGTATTAGATGTTTGCAAAGGCTTTGGTGGAATATCCCATAGAAAAATAGATAAAGCTTTTGAGGAATATATTAGAGGAATATCTAATTTAGATAAAATAATTGATTTACAGATGGAATCACAAAAAGAAGAAAAACAAAAATTCCAAGAAATATTAAATTCATATAATAGTAGATTACAGAAACTAAAGAATAAGGAGAACGAAATATTAAATCTATATATTAATGAAACAATTAAATTTGAAGAGTACAGAGAAATGAAGAATAAAATAGAAAAAGACAAAATTGATATTCAAATGGAAATTGATGAACTAGATATACCAGAGGAGGAAGAATTAAATATAAGTAAAAAAGATATTATAGTAGAATTTAATGAAAATTGGATACACTTAACCGATATAGAAAAAAGACAATTTCTGATGAAATTTATTAAAAGAATTGATTTTTCAGTAGAAAAGCCACACAGTAAAGCCAAATGGACTGTAAAAGTTGAAAATGTAGAATTTATGTAGAAATTGAAAATCTCCTATCAAAAGGTAAATTGAGGGAGAATTTTAATAGTTATTTAACAAATTATTCATCATCAAAAATTGTATCGTTCATTTCTGGAAAGTCAAAAAATTCTGAAACAGTCATATTTAAACCTGTGGCAATTTTGTATAGTGTGTTTAGTCTAGGGTTCTTATTAGTTCCATGAATTATATTATTTAATGTTGATTGAGTAAGACCTGAAAGTGTTGATAATTTATTAATAGTTATTCCTCTTTCATCACATAAATTTCTAATTCTTTGAATAACAACTTCAGAACAAGTCATTTTAATGTACACTCCTTTGACATTATAACTTAAAAGTCATAAATTCAATTTTTTATTAGCAAAATTATACAATGATAATGAACCTCACTTAACCTGTTTAGGTTGACAGCCTAGAAAGAGTTGTGTTAAAATAACCTAAACAGGTTAAAAGAAGGTGATAACAATAAAGAAAAAAATAGAAGGAGAGAAGTTTGAAGCATACGCTACATTATTTCATGCAATAACTGATATGCTTGCAATTATGGAACAAGCAGGATTTGTACTAAGAGAAGCCCAGAAAGAAGCAGAAAAAATTTTTACGGAATCAACAGAGAACTAAGAGAAGGAGATTTTTATGGGTATTTATTTTAAATACATAAATAGAGAATGACCTGAATAAGAATAAAAAATAAAGGTTGTACAATAGAATTTTTCAGATGAATTTGATATCATATATTTTATAGCCATGTATATATTTTAATAAAATGAGAAAGAGGTATTTTTATGAATGATAAAAATGTATTTCTATACAGAACGTTAAACTCTAAAGGTAAACCATCAAAGGGTGATATAAACCCATTAATAGAGTATGGAAAAAAAGAATTCCCAAACGAGAAATTAATAATAAACACAGAATTAGGAGATTTCAAAGAGTCACGGAACATATAAAGCTATAAAAAAACGGCAAAGCTAAAGCTATTTTCGCTGATGACTGCTCCACGCTAACAAGAAATTTTGGTACAACTAGTGATTTGTATGAATTTTTAATAAAAACAAATACAACACTTTATACTATAAATGATGGGAAGTTTTGCCACAGAATGATGAGTTTATTTATAGAAATGGAAAAAGAAAAAAAGAGAAAAAAGCAAGAAATATTAAAAACAATAACAAATGAGATTAAAAACAAAGAAATTGAAATAGAAAATATTTTACATAAACTATTCGAATATGAATTAATAAAACTAGATAAAAAATATCCAGATGTAGAATTTATAATATTTGACCCGTGTATGTTTTTTGAAGAATCATTTTTAAAAGAATTAGAAAATAAAATTAAAAGTCAAGAAATGACTGCTGAAAAATTAATAAGTGTATTAGAAAAAAATATCATTTAGCAGTTATAGAAAATAAATTATAAAATAAGTAATTTCTATATTTTATATAATTCTATCATAAATTAAAATCACTAACATAGAATTTATTAGTCATTAAATGATAAAAAGTCGTAAAGTTCCTACCTTTAGGACTTTTCAATAACTCTTATATTGCAACAAATTATACCTTAAAAGAATGCCTAAAGTCAATCATTATTTGTAAAAAACTGTAAATATGAAAGTCAAATAGAATAAATTATAAATCACTAAATCACAAATTGTTTAATTACCTTGTTGCAATATAAGGGAAAAAAACAGGAGTGATTTTTTATTATGGACAACAGCAAAAATAATTACAATCAGAATAAAACCATTGAAGAAATTACAAAAGATTTTCTCAAAGAAAAAGTAAAACACAGTTTAAAAGAAAGCACATTGTCACGCTACAGTTTTATATGTGAAAGACACATAATTCCCTATTTTAAGGCTACAAAAGCAAAAGACCTAACTAATGACCTATTAAATGATTTCGTCCAGTATAAGCTCTTAAATGGAGGATTAAGAGGTAACCCACTAGCACCAAAAACAATAAATGACATTGTTGGCTTGCTGATAGAAATAATCAAACCCTATTGCAACTTTGAAATAGATATCAAAAAGCCAAGCTGTACACAAAATGAAATCAACGTCTTTACAGAAACAGAGTACAATAAGCTCAAAACATATTTATCAATTAGTACTGACAATAAAAAACTAGGCATTATAATAGCAATGCTAACAGGCATCCGCATAGGTGAATTATGTGCATTAAAATGGGAAAATATAGACCTAGAAAATGGTGTTATAAACATTAATAGAACCATTCAAAGAGTGCAAGTAACTGGTATTACAGCAACAGCAAAAACCAAAATTATTATAGATGTACCAAAAAGCATTTACTCAATACGTACAATCCCATTGCCCCTAATATTACTTAATAAATTAAAAGGTTTTGAAGCCAACTCTAATACATATGTTCTTACAAATACTAAAAAATATATTGAGCCTAGAGTCTATCAGAGACACTTTAAAGCCTATTTAGAAGCCTGTAACATCAAAGACAATAATTTCCATGCATTAAGGCATACATTTGCTACAATGGCTATAGCAAAGGCGGTAGACATCAAGACATTAAGTATATTACTAGGTCATGCAGATGTAAGCTTTACAATGAAAACCTATGTACACCCAAATCTAGAACACAAAAGAATTCAAATCGAAAAATTAGCAATAGGGTTTTAGCAAAAGGATTGAATAAGGTTACTTGATTCTAAAATGAATCAAGTAACCTTATTCATTTTATTAAAGTATATACAGTAATTGCAAGGGGATTCTTTCAGTAGTTGCAAGGAGTTTTTTTTGTCCACCAAGGCGGTTAGCACCCTTTGTGTGCTAACCACCAGCAAATATTATAAAATTGCGGTCATTTTGTCAATTACGAAAAGTGCATAAAGGAGCAGGGCTACGAAGGAAGGCATTTTATAACTTTTCTTCATTGACTAAATATAACTTTATTACTGCTGTTTTGGGTATTTTGTCGTGAAGGTAGGAACTTTACGACTTTGAAATATTATACCATTTATACAAAAAAAGGGAAATCAAAAAATAGTAATTTGATATTAATTGTTATTCTATAACAAACAAATCATCAGGAGTACATTCAAGGAGTTTACACAGCTTCTCTATTGTTTCCAATTGCAAGGCGACAGCGTTATCATTACAAATCCGGTTTACAGTCTCATAGTTAGATTCCATATTTTTAACAAGCCAATACCTTGTCTTTTCTTTGCTATCTAATAAGTGTTGAACATTCAGCTTAATCAACAATACCACCTCTAAATAAATACTACAATAAATAGAGATGTAAAATAATTAAGATGTATCTATAGTAAAGATAGTAGTCGACTATTTGACAAGCAACTTGTATAATACTTAGTTATTAGGTCGTTTAACGAAATAAAGTAATAGGTGCAGGATTCAAAGAAAATGCCATCAATGTAAATAAAGCGTGGGAAATATTTGATATTACGGCTAAAGAACATTATCAGCTAGGATTTAAGTCAGGATTCAAAACTGCTATAGAATCCTATCGCAAGAAGATAGAAAATAATCAAGAAGTATAAATAATAAAAGAAAGTGAGGCTATATCATTATGAAAAGAAAACTAAATATTCGGGCTATATTAGTATTTATTATTATTCTGCTAATAGCATGTGATGGAGAAAACGATAATTCGATTGAGGAAGAATATACACAAGATTTCCAAGACGAAGTTATTCAAAGTGTGGAAGATGAAGCTATTTCAGAAGTTGATGAAATAGAAGCTATTGCAACTTATGAAGAATATCCAGAACAAGGCTACATATACGATATAAATGATACAAGTTTTTCGGAATGGGGGAGCTTTGGTGACGGTTTAGCATGGGTTTACTATCATAATAGTGCAACTGAGATAGATAAATGGATAGCATTAGACAAATACGGCATAGCACAATTTTATATAGAAGGTGAACGAACTACACGACCAGAAAGATTCGATAATGGTTATACACATTTTTTAAGAGAAAACGGGTCTCATTATAAAATTGTAGACACAGAAGGAAATATAACACATTACACAGCAGGTAGAAATGTTCTTGCACACGGACAGGGATACACTGTAATATTAGAGCATGTAAGTGGATTTGATGATAATTATTATATTTACACAGTTTATGACCCTTATGGTTCAGAAGTAGATTCAGCACAATGGGAAGAAGATAGAATAAATATTGAATTTGGTGGTGAAAGAATATTTAATTTCATGAATTTTATGACAGGGACATTATGGTTATTTAACATTGAAAATGTAGAATGGATTAATACAGGATTCGTTCCATACTTTGGAGAAAAACAAGCAATTGACTTTTACGAAGACTGGACAGTTCTAGCAGTGAGAACTGGTGGGGCAGAAACAAATTGGCATTCTACTTTAAAACTAATAAATATTAATGGAGAAAATCAACAAACACTACTACCAAGAGAAGAAACAAATGGCGGTGTAAATGGTGGGAATTGGTCAATAGATTCAGCAATTCTTGCAGATGGTATTGTTGTAATATCAGACTTAAATGGTTGGCTAGTTACTTATGATATACAGGCAGATACATTTTATATAATTGATGATGAGTGGTCAGAACGATTCGACAGGGATTATGATTTGACACTAAATAATGAATTAATTACAGCACATGTCAGAGGTGATGATAGATTAACTTATGTTGTTGTCTTTGATAAAGAATGGAATGTAATTACAGAACCTATTCTTTCAAGTGGTTTTTGGGGATTTTCATATGAAAGGCTTGTTGTAAGAACCATGCGAAATGACAATTATTTGGGTTTAGTACTCAATGAAGAAGGTCAAGAAGTTTTTACGTTCGATATTCAAAATCAAAATATAGGTTGGAATAATATGACTTCTTATTTTGAAGAAATTCTTCGTGTTATAGATGATTATAATGTAAGATATTATGATTTAGAAGGAAATGTTTTATTTACTGAAATTGACATTTCTAACTTTAATTAAAAGTTAAGAAAGTTATAAAGACTAGAAACAGCACCGTTTCTAGTCTTTTATAACAAAAAAGCATATTGACATTTCAAGTTGATTCTTGTATAATTTTGTTAGAGTAGAAACGGTTTTCAAGGTCCTAAAGCTATAACTTTACGACCTTATTTTTAACATATTATACCTATTTAAAATCTAAAATAATGGGAGTTGATTAGTTTATGAAGTTAGAAAAAAGAATATTATTAATTTCAATTTTTCTTTGTACAGTTATACTTATTTTAACGGGTTGTTCTCTTCTTGATAGTGAAGATAGGCAAATACAGACAACAATAGATAATGAGATTACAGACAACAATGAGGTTAGTGAAAATAATGAAAATACAGAGATTATCGAAAGCAATCTAATTAATGAAAGACCTCCTCAAAGGATGTATATATCTGGTAATAATTTTTCTACACTTGCAAGCATGGAGAACATAGTGCGTAAGGATAGAGGAACTGCTTCTTTTGTCAATAACAGAATTCGTATAAGAGCAGAAATTAATGTGCCTAAAAGTATATTTGAAGAATTAGCACGAGAGCACAATGCTGAAATTACAAGTTATCGAGAATGTGACAGCTGGGGAGACACATACACTTTTACTTTTGTAGAAACTTTTGCATATGAAGAACTTCGAGAATTAGCAGAAGCATTTGAAATGCTAGACATCATAAAGGAAGCTAGGCTTGATATAAGAGGTGGTGGAGCGGCGCCAAGACCATCTACTATGCAACTCCCAAATGACACTCGGTGGGATAGTTGGGAAGAATATAATCCCACTGACAATAATTGGGGGTTAAAGGCAATTAATGCACCAATGGCATGGGAATATAGAGAAGACATGCAAAATGTTAGAGTTTTAGTACTTGATTCTAGTTTTTATAGAAATCATGAAGATTTAGACTTTCTATATAATAGATTTGATTTTTATCAAGAAGTTCCTCCATTTCAACCAACTCATGGAACTCATGTTGCAGGAATTATTGGAGCAGAATTTGATAATGGATTAGGAATAAGTGGAGTAGCTCCTAATAGTCATATGTTCGGAATTCAAGCTTCTTCTGTTAATGATGATGGTGAATTGATTGAACGAGTTGATTACAGTGAATTAATGGATATAGTTGAAAATCATATTGTATATGGAGATGTGAATGTTATAAATTATAGTATGGGTTATGATTTGCTTGAATTTGCATATACAAGAGGTAATACTGATGCGCAGGAAGAGCTAGATAGATTAACTTTATATTTTGAACGACGTTTACTTAGGCTAATAAGAGAAGGTTATGAGTTTGTATTTGTTCAGTCAGCAGGAAATCAATACGGTATTAGATTTATTGCAGATGAAAACGAAGAATATGGATATCGTTTTGCAGAAGAAGGGGAAGAAGATGAAGCGATATATGGCGTTCAAAGAATACTTTCCCCATTTGCAAGAATACAGAATGAAGAAGTTAGAAACCGGATTATCATTGTTGGTGCTGTGGACAATCAGTATGATTTAGCATGGTTTAGTCAACGTGGAGACTTAATGACTGTTTCAGCTCCAGGAGTTGATATATATAGTACACATAGTGTAAGAGAGCGGATCTTTCCACTTCCGAATGATGATAATGAAGTACATGTATATAGACGTCTATCAGGCGCATCACAAGCAGCTCCATTTGTTTCGGGATTAGCAACTATGCTATTTGGAGTTAATCCTAATTTAACAGGTGAGCAAGTACGGCAAATAATAATAGAAACTTCAAATGAACAACACAATATGAAGATTAATGCAGGTGAGGCGGTAAGGGTTGCAATTGAAATGAAAGATGTGGGTCAAGCTGTCGTTGAAGGTGCAGAAGTAACGACTCCAGAAGTAGAGACTCAACCGACTACAGAAGCTATTCCAGAAGCGGAAATTCAACCCATTCCAGAAAACCTATATGACGAAATTCGTGAGGCATATATGGAATTTTTACGACAAAGAGGGTTTGAATCTTATTTAGAATATAACTCGTGGGGAGAGTCTGCAATTGCAACAGAGTATGAAATTATAGACATTAACAATGATGGTATTCCAATATTAATTGTTAATAGTCCAGAATCAACAGGGTGGTATACAAGCTTAGTTTTTTCATATGATACAGGGCAAAGAAGAATTGTATATGTAACTACAATATATTACAATGCAGGTTTACGGTATTCACAAGAGCATAATGCTTTAGCCTTTTCATCAGTAAGGGGTGGAGGATTAGGGTTTTATACATTAAATGACTTAATAAATGGTACGCAATCTTTCTCAGTTCGTGGGAGTAGTGTACATGGTGAACCATTCTTTTATTCAAATGGAGTAACAAGAGATATTACTGATGCAGAAGCCCAAGGCTATTTTAATGAATTGAGATGGATTGATTTTTTACCTATTCCCAATTCAGAAATTTCAGACACTGGGGAAGGGTCACTTACAACGCCGTCTTATTCGTCGCTAGAAAATATGATTTTGGGAGAATGGCATGATAGACGGGGTGAGATATGGCATTTTATGGCAGGAGGTATGTTTCGTGGTAGTGCTAACGGACATCATGTAAGTGGTCGTTATAGTATTTCGAGTGATAATACATTAGAAATTGTTATTATTATGAGAGTAGGTGGAAATGATTATTTAAGTTATACTTGGGTTGGCAATGAAAATGTTAGTGGTTATGAATGGTTTATTACGGAAGATAACTTATATATAGGAACGGCTGATATACTTTATAGAAGGTAAAAATATTTGAAAAAAGGTAATAAATATTTAAAAATAAAATTGATTATTTATTAAAAAACTGTAGTAGCAATAAGTACCTTTCTTATTCGGATTAAGGAAGAATAGTTTCTTAACATAATAAAAAAATAGAAAAAAATATACCCGTACTTGTCCACCCGTTGGGGTTACTTACATATATTTATACCCCTGCGGGGCATGAAGAAAGGGCGTGGTCTCCTGTTTCACACGAGACCACGCCCTTTCTTCATGTAACAACATCTGCGATGATGTCATATAAATAAATGTAAGTGGTGGTGGAGTAGGTAGACAAGTACTAGGTAGGGCGTTGGAGAGTGAGAGAGATGAGAGAGATGAGGGAGAGATGAGAGAGATGAGAGAGAGAGATGAGAGAGAGATGAGAGAGAGATGAGAGAGAGATGAGGGAGAGATGGGAGAGATGAGAGAGATGAGAGAGATGAGAGAGATGAGAGAGATGGGAGAGATAGGAGAGATGAGGAGGGGTAAGAGTGGAGATAAGAGTGATGGAGAGAGATAAGAGGATAATAAGAGAGATAGACAGGTGGAGGGTGTTACAGGGGAAGCACATAAAGGAACTAACAGGCTTTAAAGGGCAAAGAGCATGTGACAGAAGACTAAGAAAACTAATAGAAGCAGGATATATAAAACGAGAAAAAATATTGTATGGGGTGGCGGGTATCTATAGAAATTCGAAAAAGGCAACAAAGGTAGTAAATGGGGTGAGGGTTGCCAGTCCAAAAATTAGAACAGACCAAATCATGCATGATATTGCAGTGGCGGAAACGGCAATATTTTTTAACAAAGAGTACGGAATAGAATTTGACGAAATGACAACAGAAATAGAATTGCATAGAGAGGACGGCTTCGGAGTTAGAAAACATAGACCAGACTTTATATTTGAAAAAGATGGTAAAACAATATGCGTAGAAATAGAGCTAAATCTAAAAGCCAAAAAAAGATTCGAAAAAAATATTTTAGATAACTTTGAACGCTATGACAAGCAAATATGGATAGTTCCAAGCCTGAAATCAAAAATAGCCAAAATACTACAAGAAAATTCTACAATCTATCCCGATATTGAAATGCTAGAATTGAGCAATATTCAAAACGGAGAGGAATAAAAAAACATGGAAAATATTTTAGGAGTAATCTTGAATCGGAGCGGATAGATTCCACAATATCATTTTAATTACTTGCATATCAATTACTTTTATTGTCTGCTTAATGATAGCTATAAAAAATCGTGAATTTACAAAAGTCTTAAACTACAACTTGAGGGGAGACGTGAATAAAATCAAAAAATCTAAAAAGGTCAAATACAGGCGCATAGAGCCACAAAATGGTACTTTAATAGGTTATGCTGGCAAAAGACCCATATACCTACCAGACCACGCAAAACACGTATTTGCATGTGGTACAACAGGGAGCGGAAAAACAATTCTACTATCCAACTTCATAAACAGAGCGATAGAAATAGATGCACCAACAGTAATCATTGAAGCTAAGGGAGATTTAGGCGAAGGCTCAACATTAGATATCATAAACAAATTAAACCACAAAGGAAAAAAGAAAGTATATGTAATAAACCTATCAGACCCTGCTAATTCCGACAAATATAACCCATTCAGAAACGCTACCCCAACAATAGCAAAAGACATGATAATAAATATGACAGAATGGTCGGAAGAACACTATAAACTAAACACAGAGCGCTACATACAAAGAATACTGCAACTATTGGAGCTGGATAATATAGAGCTATCATTTAACAAAATAATAAAATGCATTCCCGTAAACAAATTCATAGAACTAAGCAAATACCTACTACAAAAAGAACTAATAACAAAAGAAAAACACACAGAAAATATACAGCTATCAAAAACAAGCGGAGAAATAGCAGAAAACGCAATGGCAAGATTCAGCACAATAGCAGAAAGCGAAATAGGTCATATATTTTCAAGTGATGGTATAGATATATCTACAGCACTAGAAGAAAAAGCAATTATTGTATTTATCCTAAATCCATTAATATATCCTGAGCTATCACCTGCATTCGGAAGACTAGTATTAATAGATGCAAAAAAAGCAATAAGCACATTATTTAACGTAGCTACAGAAAGAACCTTCTTCATCATGGACGAAATAAACGTATACGCAAGCCCAGTATTAACAGACCTAGTAAACAAAAGCAGAAGCGCAAAAGTAACATGTGTCCTTGCAACACAAAGTCTATCAGACCTAGACTATGCGTGTAATGAAGCATTTAAGGAGCAAATAATTGAAAACTCCAACAACTACATACTACTAAGACAAAACAGCGGAGTAAACGCCGAACACTGGGCAAACATACTAGGCACAAGGCAGACAATGGATGTCACCTATCAACTCCAACAAAGGGGGCTAGATACAAGCGCTACAGGCTTTGGAAGTGCAAGACGAGTTAGAGAATATCTGTTTCACCCTGACGAAATAAAAAGCCTGCAAACAGGCAAAGGGATATATTTATCAAGAGATACAGATTTCAACAGCAGGATAAATATACACAAGCCTTTTTAACAAATTAATTAATTTTCATATAAATAAAATTCTAAATAAATTACTAATTATTTTTAAATATAAAATAATCTGAAATAAATTTAAATTAGAATTTATTATAATTTAAAATAAAATCACAATAAAACCAAATTTTAAAAATAAATAAAAATTCAATTTTTACGAGGGGGATAACATGAAAAATATTGTTAGAAATTTAACTAACTTTCTAGTTTCAAATTATTTATACTTTATTTGGTTTTTAATCTATTTTACAATAGCATGGTTTTTATTTGGTGCAGATATAAACAGCTTTATACTTGTATCAGTTGTATACGCTATTTCAATAACAATAGCACTAAGTCCTATAGGTGAAGTTATATTAAGAATATTAGAAAACTGTAGAGAGCCAGCAACAGAGCAAGAACGAAGTTACCTGCTACCATTATTTGACGAAGTTTATCAGCACGCAAAAGAAACATATCCCGAACTAAATAAAGGAATCAAAATATATATAATGGATGCCATG
>Ga0123355_10008271_pt1 | contig 15717 bp, 19 predicted proteins | sample TergutEmb28metaG_3_FD_89872 | JGI IMG/M metagenome (GOLD analysis project Ga0123355, IMG submission 89872) | Embiratermes neotenicus P1 segment gut microbial communities from Petit-Saut dam, French Guiana - Emb289 P1 | ecosystem: Host-associated > Arthropoda: Insects > Digestive system > Gut ... | reverse complement strand
TCACCTGCCTATGAAGATGGAACCGATAGTGAGTTCCGAAACGTCGGAAATTAGAACTCAGACACCGGGGAATTACCCAAAAAGGAATAAATTACATTTAGAACACGGCAAAAGCTTAAAAACAAGATTAAGTACCATCAGTTTTCTTACAGTGGATCATTATGTGAAAGATTTATATGAGACATAATACAGATAACATTTAGGAAACCATGTTATACATGTATTGTTTTTTATGTTTATGGTTCCGTGCATCGCTGATATGTATTAATAACTGTCCAACTAGATGCAACACAAAGCCGTCTATTTATTATTCTGCAAGCTCACTCTACATGTTTTGGTTGTCAACCACATCCATCATTAGGAATAAACAAAACTGTAACTACAGCCTCCGGTACTGGTCATATTTTTTGTGCAGTTGTGGAGGCTGTAGTTACAGTTTTGTGTACTCCTGATGATAGGTGTGGTTGACACCCGAAACATGTAGAGTGAACTTGCAGAATAATAAATAGACTTCTTTGTGTTGCATCTTGTTGGACAGTTATTAATATGCATGTCTTGTATTTTAGTGAAGCATATAAAGTAAAGGTAAAGTTGACCCAGTGCACATTGTGAAGGCATGTGGGGGATTGAGCCATAGCTATAAATATTATAAACTTCAATGCCATGTATAGAGGTGAGAGATCAGCTTCATTCCCCAACCACTTACGGCCTTGGATGAAGCTGTCTGGGCATGCTGACTAGTAAGCTGGGTGGGCTCTAGATTTGGCCTGGACACTTTGCAGAAAGGAAAAATTATTGGGAATTGAATTATGATTTCTTGATTGTCTAGCCTACAGCTTAGTCATTTTAGTGACTGAGTCATATCTGTTCCACATTTTATGAAGGATAAGGGAACATAATTTGTGGTTGATCAGTGTCCTGTCTGTTCTGGTCATTGGCTTTGTAAGGTAGATTTGTGTCTGCAGCAAATTGACCACTCACAACCATTGAGTGCTGAAATTAAAGATGGTTGGGTCTGTGTGTCCATCAGTCCAGCTGTCTTACGGTGTACTTGGGAACAACTTTACTTTTTGTACAGTAACTTGAAGGCCATAGAATTGTGGAAAATGATGAAGAATGTAAATGGATAGTGTGTGCTGTGATGGTATGTATAATTCATTCGTAGAGCACACTCAGGAGATATGTGTTGAAAAATATTCTGAAATGGCAGATTTGTGATGCTCTTGCTGATTGACATATTGAGTACCGAGTGTTTAAGAAACAGGATGTGCATCCATTTAGGGCTGTAACTGGTGCATTGTGTTTATAATACCCTTCAGAGCTGAGTAGCTGAGACTTTACAATTCAGTCACATTATTGAAGTGTTTACAGATTCAGCCCTGAACCTGCTGTATTCAGTGTTTTTGTTTTGGAATTTTCCAGACTGACTGAGATGGTGTCTTTAAATAGTACATGACTGCCTTGACACCACTTGGTGCTTACTGCTGTGTTCAGTATTAGCCTTGAAGTGATAATATAGTAGCCTAAGTAATTTGTATTTGTGTTTATATAGGTAAAGTCTAATGAAGGGAATGACACTGTGATTAGGAAGGAAGTGTGATGTTTCATAGTTTATTTAACAGCTCTTTACCTGGTGCAAATGTTATATATCATTGAATAGGAGGTTGATTGAATAAAAAAATGGTAAGGATTTAATAGTAAGTAGCATGGCCTCTTTGAAGGTAATGTCCCAGGATTTGTCGAAGGGCACCAGTGAAAATCATCGAACTCAAGACTTCTAAGATTTCAAAATGGGGTTGAGAAATTCTCATCTGCAGCATTTATGGGCAAGCAAGATAGTAACAAAGATTGAGATTACTTATGTTTGTTAGAAGTGCAGGTCTTATAAATGGTTATCACTCCATTGCTTCTTGGTTTGTAGTGATATTGTTATCAAGGTCCATTTAGTTAACTTCCTCAGACTGATAAACAGTTACAATAACCAGGCTACACATCTGCATAGTGTGCTTAGTCTGCTAATGCATCTGGTTTTGTGCTTTCCTCATTTCTTCTTGGCTGTGATGACTGTATTATACATAACTTCCAGTTCATTGTATTACAGTGATCTTGCCATGCCTGATGTAAGTTACTATGGTATCACATAACAGCTGAATAATGTAGCCTTGAAAACCTCACAATATTCATGTGAGGTCTGTTGATAATTCTTCCTTTTTTGTTCATTGTTCTTTGAGCATTTAATATTGATCCATCATATTATTCTCAGAACACATGTATGAAGGTGGGGTGAAAAGTGTTTCCTTCAACTAAATGAAAAATGAAGGGAGATAAATAAGTGAGACATCAAAATAAATATATCTTTAAACTTTATTTACAACTATGCATAATCACTTCAACACAATCTCCTCCAACTTCAGCAAACGTTCGCCAAATTTAACAAAACTTTGAATTTTGTCCTTAAAAAGAGTCTTTTTCTTTCTCCACTTGCTACTGCGGCCTGTACTTCTTCATAAGAACTGAGTTTCGGCCAGAGTTATTCCTTCAGTCTGGGGAACAAGTGGAAATCACTAGGAGTGAGATCCTGGCTGTAGGCTGGATGTGGTAGCACTGTAAATACAAAAGTGCAATGTTATCAGTTGTGGCAGCATTTGTGTGAGACCTGGCATTGTCTTGTTGAAGCAAGGCATCAATTTCTTCCTCCTTATCTATGTAATAAAAACCAACTTGATGCACTATTTGTCCTCAGTTTATTTTGTCAGTCAATCTGTACATGCTTTGGGCATATCTGTCGCCCATCATCAGAAGGTATACTGTATATGTACAGCAATTGGTATGTGTTTTGCTTTTTTAGTTGACTGTCTGTCGGCTGGCAAACAGACAGTCAACTAAAAAATTCTGCCTCCTTTGTTGTGTGTGTTTTGAGATTTTTTTTAGGATTTCAGTGTAGTGTTCTGAGTTCAGTGTAACACCTTTTTTCAGGAAGTCACTGACCACAGCATCATCAGAGTTCCAGAATACAGTCACATGACTTTTGCATCAAGGCATTTGGTTTTGAATTTTTTTGGCACTGGTGATGCTTTGCAGCGGTATCCCATAGACTATTTTGTTCTCGGGATCGTAGGGATGGGCCCGACTTTCATCATCTGTCCCTATCCACCATAGAAATACCTCACCTTCATCTTCACAACAACCCAGATGTTGCCTTGCAACTCTGATTCTTTCAGCTTTCATATCATCAGTCAGTTTTCGTCATACCCGCTTGGTGCAAACTGTTCAGAATACAACAAGGCTGATAATGTGGCCCACTCTTTCTTTACAGATTCTGAGTTTAAGAGTAATGTCTTTATGTTTGATTTGACGATTTTCTTGAATAATTTCTTCAATGCATTCTTGATGAGATTCCTATTTTGCAGTTACTGCCTTCTGTGACCTTGCTTTGTCATTCATACTTGCTTCCTCCAGTTCTTCTCGCTTAACCTGCCATACCCATTGCCTCTGCTTACATCAACATATTTATCCCCATACACTGCCTGCATATGGAGATGAATATTGATGGGAGGAATTTTTTCCGCAGTCAAGAACTCGATAACAGCACATTGTTTGAACCGCATGTTCTCACAGCCGTCCGTTTCAACTGGGACTGAACCGGAGTTATGGGTATGTGTGGATTCAAGGTTACGTATAGTAGAGGGGAGATATGTGACTGCATGGAACTGGTTTTTTCCACTTTTCATTACTCTGATAAAAAATATGACGGAGGAGGTAAAACTTTTCAGCCTGTCTTCATATTTTACTCGTTTGCCGATTAATAACCTTTTACTGCCAGTCAGCTTTTCAGTTATGTGCTTGTGTGTATTCATGGTCAGAAGTACATTAGCAATTGTAAATGGGGCTTTGCCTGATTTGGAAGTCAGAAGGTGGTGCATGCACATTTAGTGCATGGAGAGTAATAGGATCAATTTCTTTGACAAATAAATTCCAACAGTACCTAAGATTAATTCCGACATGCTCATTTTATCATTTGGAGGGAGTAGGGGGGAAATGTGGGCCTTTCATGTAGAATAGTGCTACAGCACACACAGATAATTTTCCGGTGAAAGTGCTAGCTGAAGTTTTTGGTGAGAATATGACAAACCACAGATTGTTGCCTCCCCACCCTCTGATTTAAATTCTTGTGGCTTTCATTTATGGGGGATACTGAAAGGTAAAGTGTAACTTTGCAAGGTGTCTGGGAATAAGAGGCATATTCAAAAAGAGACCGAACTTTTTACATAGCGTGCCAATCAGCACAGAGAGCGTGCTGCGGCTACTGAGTGACAAAAAACTGTCATTTGTCCCGTTTCGCTATGAACATTAGTCTTCGAGCTACATCCACTGAACTGAGCATGTGCACAAGCTGTTCGTCGGATTAGTGACAAAGTGACAATGAAAGAGCTTGAAGAACAATGTGTGTGTATGAAATTTTGCTGCAAACTTGGTAAAAATTTTACGGAGACATTTCAGTTGCTTAACCAATCATACGGGGAGGACTGTATGAGCCAAACGCAGTGCTATGAGTCGTTTAAGCGTTTTAAAGTGGGCAGAGTATCAGTCGGTGAAGATCACAGGCCTGGACGACCTTCCACATCAACAAGCGATGACCATGTCGAGAGAGTTTGTGCTGTGTTCGTGGAAATCGTAGTTTAACTGTCGGAGAAGTTGCTTATGAAGTGAACATCAGCATAGGATCTTGCCATCAAATTTTTACTGAAAAACTTCAGATACATCGTGTCATTGCAAAATTCGTACTGCGTTTGTTGACTGATGATCAGCCAGGAACTGCTTGCCAATGCAAATGGTAATGAAAACTTTCTTAAGAACATCATAACAGGAGATGAGACGTGGGTTTATGTGTATGATGTTGAAACCAAGATGCAATCGTTGCAGTGGAAGGGGAAAGGGTCTCCTTGACCAAAAATAGCACGGATGAGTCGGTCAAAGATCGAGGTGTTGTTGGTTGTGTTTTTTGATTGGAAAGGCATTGTCCATCATGAATTTGTACCATGTGGTCAGATGGTAAACAAACAGTTGTACCAGGAAGTTTTAGCGCATTTGAGGGATGCTGTGCGCAGGAAGAGGACTGAATTGTGGGAAAACCAGACTTGGATGTTGCACCATGAAAATATGCTGGCTCACGTGTTGCTCCTCATCTGCAGTTATCTGGCAAAACATCGGACATCCGTTGTGCCCCATCCACCCAGTTCTCCGGACTTAGCCCCGGCAGACTTTTTCCTATTTCCCGAACTTAAAACCACTTTGAAAGGACGTCGTTTCCAAACCATAGCGGAGATTCAGGAAAATTAGATGAGAACTGTGCGCCATCACAAAATGTGCGTTCCAGGAAGCATTCCAACAGTGGAAGAAACGTTGGGAACGGTGTATCGCCAGTAGAGGGGTCTGCTTTGAAGGGGACAGTGCTTAAAATGCTGTAAAATGAGCAATAAAGTCTTTATAGCAAAAGTTTGATGTTTTTTGAACATGCATTTTATGTATTTTCAAGATGTAAGGTCTGTACAGAAGCACAAGTTTGGCAGTGTGAGAGTTTACCTTAACTAAGGTAGGTCATACTCTGGAGGGAAACGGGTGTTGAATAATTAACTTTTTCTGATCTACTATTTGGAAAGCTTGCTGTAACACCATTTTGGACCCAGACTCCTGACAAACTAAATATTCAGTAGGTGTGTCAGGCCACCAACATTGGTCCCTGGCATTCAGTCCTTGAGTGTCTAATTCATTAGACCAGCTGTTCATTGATTTCTTGTAGCCTTTATGTCAATCTGTTGCTGTTTCAGCTGAGTTTCCACTATTGTTATCATTGCTACATAGGCAATCCTCCAGACTGGCTCACATCTGGTTGCTCCTGTCTTCTACTCTGCAGCTCTGACATTTTTTTACTTATTTAGAGTATTCCTTGACTTGTGCAAGTGGTGCAGACTTGATGTTGCTTCAGTTAACAGTTGCAAATAAGTCAACAATTAAAAACTTTAAGGTTTCGCTGAACAAATTTCCTACAGACTGTGCTAGTGGAAATTATGGAGAAAAGATGACTGAATTGTGAAACTGTTCACTAATTGCTCTAGTCTGCTCAACAGAATGAAGCAGTTGAAAGGAACTTGATATTATAAATTCTTACCGCAATCTTACATTACATTCTTATCCTTATCTTGCTAGTTCTTGGATACTGATCTGTTTGTCATGATACAAATATTTGGTGTGAATAGCTACAGATATAAACAATATAGTACGAAATTATCAGGCAGTGTCCTTGATGTATTTCAGGTTCCCAGTGTGCAGCTTAAACTTCCAGGCAAGAAATTGTTTGGAAACAATCTGGATCCACAGTTTGTGCAGTCTCGACGTGAAGGACTTAATTCATTTATCCAGCAGATCATGACAGATGCTAGATTCCGGCAGTTGTAAGTTCATTAGCACATGAGTGCAAATAGATACACTTATAACTCTGTGGTCATCACCATCCATTAACTCCTCAGTGATAATTGTAAGATTCGTTGGGATAACATGTTCTGTTCAGCACGGCAAGCCCACAATAAGGCAGGATGTCGCTGTATGTCCAATGTGGCAGCAGTTAGAAAATAATTATTGTTTTTAGGTTATACATAAATTTGTATGTCTTATGTCTGAGGTATATAATTACTTAGTCTGTGTTACTTGTATAAAAAAAAACTCAGGCTTGGATATTGTTATATCCATGTGTCATTCATCCATGCGTGTTGCTGTGGCCGTCTATCTTGAGAGCCCAATAGCACCTTTTCTGTGCCTCTACAGTCACTCATCCTTTGTACCTTTCAGTTGTTTGCAGTCCGTAACACCAACATGCTGACCATTCATACATTGTTATCAATCATGCTTTTGTGGTGTTAAGGGATCTTTGATCAGCATTGTGTCTTCTGGAACATTACATTGTGTTGATTGGTGAATAGTTACCTTCATTTTGAGGGATCATAACTACCAATGAACATGGTGTAACGTTCCAAAAATCTTGGATCTTTAGCAGCACCTCTGTGAGAATCTGGAGGTGTACAGGGCTTCAAAAGTTGGGAGTTCATTTTTTAAGAACTGTCTTGATTTGGGGGGGGGAGCTGGGATAATGTAGTCAGTATTAGTGACCGTGCTGGATGAGAGGGGGGGGGTTCAATTTCTGGCAGTGGCAAGAGACACTTTTCTTTTTTGCGGTTCATCTAGCCTGTTATTAAATGGGTACTGGGAGTCTTTCCCTGGGGTGGGGGTGAAGTGGTTTGGATGTGAAGCTAGACACTCACCTTCACTCTAGTTCTGAGGTTCAGAATGGTTGAAGCTATGCCTGTGATGTAATTTGTTCCTTTTTGGGTAATTCCCCAGCGTCTGAGTTCTAATTGCCGACATTTCGGAACTCACTATTGGTTCCATCTTCATAGGCAGGTGAATGAAGAATACTTCATACTTCATTCACCTGCCTATGAAGATGGAACCGATAGTGAGTTCTGAAACGTCGGCAATTAGAACTCAGATGCCGGGGAATTACCCAAAAAGGAACAAATTACATTTAAAACACGGCGAAAGCTTAAAAACAAGTATGCCTGTGATGTCTCGGTACCTTTACCTGATTTGTTGAATTGTGAGCTGCTGCTGCTGCTTACCCAGCATGCAAACAGAAGCTGCCAATGAATATGACTCTCTGCATAATGTTGAACTGTTTCTTGTGTAGGTCGGAGGTTCGTGAATTCTTCCAGCTGGACCGGCGTAAACTGAGCTCAGAGGATGGAAGTGTAGAGGATGGTGAAGAAGAGAATGGAGGCAGTGATGTTGCTAACAGCACAGATAAACTGAACCTTGGACCCTCAGAGAGAACACAGTAAGTTTAAATGCAGCAGTTAACATGTAATTTCCTGCTGAAAAGAATAACTTTAAATTTACTGTCACTGAAATGGAAACCTGGAGTTGCTATTGAAAGCACACATGCTTGGCTTTGATCACCATCCATGTGGAGAAACTGTAACACATTCACACTTGGCTAGCTTAGTGTCTGCACCAGGCAGCCACATAGCAACAGTGCACTGACTTTAAACTACTTGTCCCGCTGTCTGGTGGTCTTCCTTCAGATTTTCAGGTTTCGTCCAACATCATACTGGTAATGCTTCAGAGTAATTGACACCTTGTGCAAAGACTTCAGATACAGATTTTTCCCTAGCTGCCATAATGCATATAAAATTTAGGCTCTTAAATCTTATTTTTATTTGTTTGTGTTTAACCTGAGATCTTTTTTTTTTTCCCATGATGCCTGTAGTATCAGTTGTCTGTAGGTAGAGCCATCAGCTACTGTTGTGTATTGAGAAATGATCTAACAAACTTTAAATTTATGACAAAAGTAAAGTACGACTTTCACTTTTTTTAAAAATTTATTTAATTAATTAGCAGTACCTCCTGTGTTCAGTTCTGGAGGTACACAAGCAGGAAACTTCCCTTGCTGTTAATGAGCTTAGGCACCCCTTATTCTACTGCTGGAATGGCCTGTCCATGATGCATTTGTACGTTCTTTATACTTGCTATATCTGAATTGTCCACTTATGCAATATTTGACCTTCTTGGCTTCTGCCTTCCTAGAAATTGAAGGAGTCCATTTCTGAGATAGATGCACCATTGAGATGGACTCTAGCACTCTGATTGGCAGGATGATGATTTTGGAGGTAGAGGTGGAGGAGAAGGAGGAGGAGGATGGCTGCCAAAGTGGACATGTAGCTTGAAGTTGCTGGTGAACTGGTGAAGGGTGGCCTGAATAATGTCATAAACCATGGGTGCCAGGTTGCTTGGGCCGACTATATGTTTTCTGGTGGTGCCTCACATTCTTGGGTCCTGAATGTGAAATCAGTTTCAATTCAGCTTGTTGGTGCTTAGAAATTTGCAGTGGTTTCTGGGTTTTTGGAAAATTTGGGCACCCCCCCATAATAAAATCCTGGTATACTCTGTCAGTGAAATGTTGACTAGAGCTCGAAATAAGTATCTGTGTAATGAATACCAACTTGATGCACTATTTATCCTCAGCTTATTTTGTCAATCAACCTCTACATGTTTCGGGCATATTTGTAGCCCATCATCAGGAGAAATACAAGTGGTACGTGTTGTGCTTTTCAGTTGACCGTCTGTTGGCCGAGTTGGGGTGGAACTGATACGTCCTGATGATGGGCTGCAAATGTGCCTGAAACATGTAGAGGTTGATTGACAAAATAAACCAAGGATAAATAGTGCATCAAGTTGGTTTTTATTACACAGATATATTGAGGTGCACAGTCAACAAAACATAAAATTCTAAATAAGTACTGTTAAGCCCACTGTTTGTTATTTCAAATTTATTTTTATTTTCACTGATATCGTTACACTGTTTAAGGGCAGAAGAGTGCAAATGAATTTATGCTTGTACTTTCCATATTTAGTGACTGATTTTGGTGAAATTTCATGTTGGAGATTATCTACACATAATGACACTGAGTGATTCTTGGTTTTTGTGGAAACTGGTGCAGTGAAAGCCATACTGAAATACACCCTATCAGTGCACAACTTTTATTGTAGTGATTGTGAAGCTGCCTTCACAATCACTACAGTAAAAACTGTGCATTGATGGGTTGTTTTTCGTTATAAATTCTAAAACCGCAGGGAGGATGCCATAGCTTAAAATAAAAAAATAAAAAAAATAAAAAATTGAAGGCCATGTTTTACTTTTGGCATAAATAAGATTTTCCCCTTATTATGTGCACTCTTCATCCAGTTGGATAAAAATTTGGTACAAGAGGTGTCCATAAATATTTGTTGAGTTTTATGAAGCTAAGTGCAGCAAAGACCATAATTTTGTTATGGGCATAAGTGATATTACTTTTGGGTTTGGACCATGAAACTGTATGACATTTTGAAGGTAATGAATCTGTCGATAAAGTCCTTGTACTCTGTCTTGTTCACTTATCACATAATTACAATGTCATTTATGTCCTTTCAAAGAATTTGTCCCATTCTGAGGTTTTTGTATTACAGTAGTTCTGTAACATTAAAATTTACTGTAAAGGCTTGGGCATGTGCCTAACCCTTCACCTAGAGAGCTGTGTTTCAACTCGTTGGTATTGCATACTGTGTGTGTGTGTGTGTGTGTGTGGGGGTGTGTGTGTGTGTGTGTGTGTGGGCGCGCGTGCATGTGTGTGTGCGCGCGCGTGCGCCCACCTGCTTTCCGTATGTGGTAGACTCCTGTATTTTAAAATTTTCATGATACTGTTGCATTCATTAAGTCAACCTTTTTTCACAGTGCAAAGCCAAGCGATTTTGAATTTCTTCATGTGATTGGGAAGGGCAGCTTCGGGAAGGTGTTGTTAGCAAGACACAAAGTTGAACAGAGGCATTATGCTGTGAAGGTGCTCAGCAAACGTCTTGTCATGAAGAGGAATGAAGCAAAACACATCATGTCTGAAAGAAATGTCCTCCTTAAGAATCACAATCACCCATTCCTAGTGGTTCTGCATTACAGTTTCCAGACACCAGACAAGTTGTACTTTGTGCTGGATTACATCAATGGTGGAGAGGTGAAGTTTGCTTGTACATTCATCCTGTTAAGCCTTACAGTGTATGAATAGAACAGGTCTGCTATATGTAGAAGCACACTGAGCAGTATCGATGGAACTGTTGTGTCAGATAAACACATGTTCCTAAATTATATGTACTGTTGATTGTGCATCTCTGTATAATCTTGTAAATGAAACCAACTTAGTGCACAATATTCTCAGTATATTTTGCCAATTCCATTTTATTTATTTTTATTTATTGAAAACCTCTACATGTTTCAGACCTCTCCAGGTCCATCATCAGAAGGAATTGTTGTGTAGTTGACACACATTTTTTTATTGTTGTTGTGGTTTTCTTGCTTTTCTTTCTAGCATTCTGGTATGTACTGTATGTTGGTTATAAGCTTAATTTTATCATGCTTAGTTCTCGCCTCTCTTAAGACCAGGCATGGGAGGAATATAATTTCCTTCTGTTTCTTTTTGTTTATATCTGGACGCGCCAAGTGTTTATCGCATGAACAGTGTGTGGAGTAATGCATGTAACAGTAGCTGCCTTGTTCTGCAGCAGCAGTCTGCTGTGTATCTCGAACTGTGACTGAGCAACAGAGAATGAAGCTGGGTGGTCAGTGAGTGTTAACGGGAATGAGGAGCCTGCTGGCGAGATTTGTCACCAATACAGTTCAGTTGTAACTGCAGTTATTCCCTAATTACACACAATAAAACTCCAGTACACTCTACTTGGGGATTATTGAGTGTGTGTGCGGCCTGCCTGACTCCCCATCTTCCGAACTCCGTCGCTTCTGGGAACAACATCCAAGATACGTTCCTCATCGGGTCTACAATGGATGCAACAGAATAACTGTATTTATATGACACTTGGTGTTTTGATGTTCTGTATAGACAGCTGTCTGGTGTGCAGCTGCACACCAGACAGCTGTCTATACAGAATAACAAAATACCAAGTGTTGTATAAATACAGTTATTCCTCTTGATGATGGACCTGGAGAGGTTTGAAACGTGTAGAGGTTATAAATGAAATTGATGAAATATACTGAGAATATTGTGGACTAGGTTCATTTCATTTACAAGAACACATGTTCCTGTAATGTAAATTTGTTGTTTTGAGAAATCCCACAGAAAATCACGTAAGAAATTGTCTTGTTGTGTATGTATTAACGAGCTAGAATTGTCCAATCAACAAGTTATTGGCTGTGGAATTAATATTAATGGTACAGTTACCAGCAGGGGAAGGATTGTTTGTCACAAAATCTAGACTGTTGTTGGGTCCTACCCATCATCTGTTTCACCAGGCATTATGGAATCTTTCCTCAGTGCCAATGTGATGAGAGCCTCAAGCCAATTACTCAACTGTAGTGTGCCTTTTCCTGAAATATGGAATATGTGGAACTTTATTTCGCTGCATTCTTCATGTCTTGCATGTCTTCATGGCATGATGCTTAGGTATCATCCTGGGTCACTTTTATGTTTGTACCCATCATTCAGCATTTCCATCATTACTATTTGTAGTAAATAATTTCCAAGCTCCCTGCCAGGTAACTATGGTACCGCAAACAAGGGTTGACTAGATTGTTCCACGCAATTGTTATTATCCCTGCGTCATGTTTAGGTGGTCCCGTTATTGATTCTCAACTATGCTGACTGAGATTTTCTGTCATTTCTATATGTCACATGTCAAAATAGTGTCTTAAAATAGCCTACAACAGTTTCGTCAAATATACATCCAAATTTATCCTTAACAGCCTCTTGCTGTGTAACAAGTGCAATTTAAGTAGCATCGTAAAATAAATTAAGAAATGAAACATTTCACACCTGTTCTGTACAGGACAATATAAGATCAAGATTCCAATCCCCTCATCCGCTCCATAGGAAATTACATCCTAGCTGACCTTCACCGCCAGTATAAGAAATACATACACAAACGACCCAAGCACCTTCTCCTCTAACCATTCTCCCAACTGACAAGTCACTCCCTAGCCCACTAAATACAGAATTACACTCTAACTGACCTGGCTACCCTGTACATAACATATAAACATAAACATGCAAAACATATATCGCTTTAATTAGCCTATCAGAAGTTGCAGTGTTTTTTCCGGTTCATTTTTCACTGCCGTTATTTAAATTCATATCACTATACTTATTACTCACTTCCACTTGTTCCATAGTGTAAATATTTATTGAAATTGGTTTCAGGAACAATTTTGTAATTTATCTTGTACATCTTGTATACACCAAATGCACAATAAAACAATATTAAAAAGAAAAAAAGATCAAAATTACTTGTAGCTAAGGAGAATATCATTACTGTATAGAGCATTCATTTTATATTCTAGGTATGTGTTACACATGGATAAGTATATGGTATTTTCCATAGAATTGATTTTAATATAAATACCTTTTGTTGGTCACAGAAAATGTGGAGGTTAACTAGGTGCTTATCATACACACAATTCCAGTATATACGTTGGTTGACACAGAAGTGTCAAGTTGCTAAACTTTGACATATGTAATTTTTTTTGTGCAGTTATTCTTCCACCTGCAGCGAGAGCGTACGTTCACAGAACTGAGAGCTAGATTCTACAGCGCAGAGATGGCAGCTGCGCTGGGTTATCTGCATTCACATGGTATCATTTATCGGGACCTGAAACCAGAAAATATTCTCCTTGACTCACAGGGACACATTGTTCTTACAGACTTTGGCCTTTCAAAGGAAGGACTGTTTCCATCTGATACAACCAACACTTTTTGTGGTACCCCTGAATACTTGGCACCTGAAGTCGTCAAAAAGGAGGTGATTAATCTGTTTATTTATCAGTAATTATTTTGATCTGGTAGTAACATAATTTGGCTTTGTCTTGTGTAGTTTCAGTGGGAGTATATGTTTGTAAGATTGTTATAATAAAAGAGGAAATTTAGTTAAGTACAGTTTATTTCAAGGAAAACCTGGATGCAATGCAGGCACTGTGGTGCCTTTTTTGGTCAACAGGAGTGTGTGAGATTGCTGCAATGAATGAGCAGTTTCACTGTTCCAGTGCAGTTTATTTATAGGAAAACTCTGATTAGGCTTGATGAAAGAAGAGGAGACAGATAAATGTAAAGTTCACCTTTGGCAGTAATAGATAAGCAGCTTAGCTGTGGGCAAAAACACAGGTGTTTGGAGAGAAACACATCCAACTACCAAAATGTTCACAGAGTACAACCAACAAGATGCAGAGTTTCACAATTTATTTATTTCTGTAAGACGCTCTGCATGTTTCAGACAATTTTCCCGTCCATCATCAGGAGCTCAAAACTGCACATATTTGTCAGACTGATACTGCTACGTGCTGCTAGCCAGGCTTGCAGCAGGTAGCAGTATCAGTCTGATAAATACCCGACGCTCTATGTGCAGTTTTGAGCTCCTGATGATGGACAGAAAAACCGTCTGAAACACGCAGAGCGTCTTACAGAAGAAAATAAATTGTGAAACGTTACATCTTGTTGGTTGTACTCTGCGAATATATTAGCGATGCACAGACCTATAAATGTTAAATCTACCAAAGTGTCGTCACAAATTTTGCGTGGCCTTCCCTCTGATTGAAACCTTTATACTGTTCCATAATGGCACCTCTTTAGTTTATAATAAGTATGGTACTGTGATGAAATAACTTTTATTTTGAACACAGCTCTGATTATGCTGCTCAGTATTTAGTCAATCAGGCAGGCCAGTGTAGCAGTTACACTCTAGATCTCTAAAAAGACAAAAAGGTAAGGCTGTTGCGGTGGACATCATGAAGGTATGTACGTCGTACGTCAGGAAAGTAATGAGACTGGTGCTATATTTTTTTTTATTTAACATTTACCTATAAATCAACATTATCCCCTTCAAAGTAGTTCCCTTGGGAAGCCATAAACCGCCGGAGACATTGCTCTCACTCCCGGTAGCAGTGCTGGAAGTCTTCGTGTAGAAGTGCCCTCATCTGGTCTGTCACAACCTTTTGGATGTTGTCCACAGTTCCAAAATGACGACCTTTGAGGTGGAATTTGAGTTTTGGGAAAAGGAAGAAGTCACACAGACTTAGACCAGGCGAGTAGGGTGGCTGCAGAACCACTGAAATACTTTTTGGCCAAAAATTCATTCACGGAATTGGCAGTGTTACAGGGAGCATTGTCGTGATGTAGCATCCGAGTGTCCACAATCTGGCCGGACACAATGAACCCTTTTTCTGAGTCGTTCAAGAAACTCACGATAGTACTGTTTATTAACTGTTTGTTCTTGAGGCACGAATTCCTTATGAACAACGCCTTGACTGTTGAAAAAACAAATTAGCATGGTTTTGATTTGCTCATTTTTGCTTTCTTTGGGTGCGGTGAGTTGCTCGTGTGCCACTCCGAACTTTGTCGTTTGGTGTCAGGATCGTATTCGAAAATCCACGTTTCATCACCTGTTATGACATGTTTGAAAACATTTTTGTCATTTTCAATTCGTTCAAAAAGGTCCAGGCACACATTTCTCCGGTTTTCCTTCTGTTCAATGGTGAGAATTTTTGGGACCAGCTTGGCAAAAATTTTCTGCATGTCCAGTTCGAAGGTCAAAATTTCGTGGGCAGTTCGGCGATTCATATTCAACACACTACTGATCATTCTGACTGTCAAATGTCGATCAGACCTCACGAGATCCCTCACTTTGGTCACATTTTCGTCCGTTTTTGACATGCAAGGTCTTCCAGAACGAGGTTCGTCTTCCACACTCTCACGGCCATCTAAAAATGCTTTATGCCACCTAAAAACCTGTGTACTTGATACAGCATGCTCTCCATAAGCCCTTTTCAATTTTTCGTAAGTCTCTGTTGCGTTTTCATTAAGCTTGACACAAAATTTGATCGCGCAACGCTGTTCGAGATTTCGTTTCTCCATTTTTGTAACGCGTCACTACTACACACACTTACACGACTCGCTGTCATATCAGATGTGTTAATGCTATCAAGTTGAAACTTGCACTGATCATCAGGTAAGAATGTACAGGGTGGCTGAGAAGTCACCGTACACCCAGAAAATACGCACCTCAGACTCAATATAAATTTTAAATTGATTTGAATCACTTACGTACGCCTTGGTTACATGTCCAGTGGATCCGTATGTG
>Ga0123355_10008270_pt1 | contig 15717 bp, 6 predicted proteins | sample TergutEmb28metaG_3_FD_89872 | JGI IMG/M metagenome (GOLD analysis project Ga0123355, IMG submission 89872) | Embiratermes neotenicus P1 segment gut microbial communities from Petit-Saut dam, French Guiana - Emb289 P1 | ecosystem: Host-associated > Arthropoda: Insects > Digestive system > Gut ... | reverse complement strand
TACAAGAAATTTCATTTCATATAGTAAAAGTTTCTTAATTTTTGGTACTTTAAGACTATTTATGATGACAACCAATTTATTTGTCATTGCTAATGTAAAACAGTTGCGAACTTAGGTAGTTTTAGAATTTTACTGCCTTTTTTGCGAACATCTTGGAGTGTTGGCGTCCTAAATTCAGCAATTTTTAACAGTTTTCACAATGGGGTTGAGTTTGTCACGATTTTGGAGGGTCTTCGGAATTTCGGGGGGGGGGGTTGAACACCCAAACCCCCCACCCCCCTGGTGCGCCACTGCAGCAGTTGTTTGCCTTTCACCAGTAAGGCCAATTTGGGCAGGCCAGTGACATCATTAAGTTACTTGCATTAAGGGGGCCGACAGGTAGCAACAAGTAGTATGTGCCAGGTAAACTAATGACCCGTTGGAAAATTCTGCAATCAGCAGGGTCCTGTCAAATGTTGGTTCACTTCTACCAGGCTACACAGTGTCATGTACCAACTGACAACAGTCTTCATAGTCACCATTATGAGACCCTTAGACAATACATCATTGATATTTTGCATTATTGTTATGTTTTTGCAAACATATTTTGTCTTTACAGGTGAAGGGGTAGTTGCAGGGAAACCTCTAGAACGATCTGATTGGCCTAGGCGAACAGGTATGTTTCTTGTGTTACAGAAGTGGTTTTCGACTTAAATCAGGAGTATAACAGAGGCACACCCTGCTATAATTTAAGTAAGAAGAAGCTGCTTTTTGTGTCAGTCTTAGATAAATTATTACTCATTTGCTATATGGCCACTATTGTCACATTTGTCTCTGTGTACAAAATTGAGGATTTTTGTGTGTAGGATAAATGTGCGGTATTGTGGGGAAAGGGAACTTTCGGGGCAGAGTAAGTGGCTGTTTCATGGTAGCACAAGTAATTGTACAAATCAGCTATCAAGTGAATTAAAATGAACAGTACTGTCAAGTACGGGTGAGGAATAAAAAAGTAAAAGGTAAAGGTATCCTGTTGGCATGTCCTGAAGGCATGAAAAGGGAGTGGAGTTGTAACTCCACTTAGAAAGTAAAGAATGAATTCAAAATTGTATGTACAGACTGATTCAGGGTTATATATTTGATCAGGAATAAGCATATTTGTTTGTGTTATTACTTCGAAAATTGTCGGTTTATTATGCCAAGAGGTGTGTGTATGCGGCTAGGTGCTGTACATTCAGAATCATGAAGATTCAGGTTTTCAGGGATGTGATGTTGTGTTGTTGGGTGAGTGGTTCATCTTTGGAGTGGCCTTGGACAGCTTGACCCTGATTATGAAAGTGATCCTTCATATGTCTGGAACCACTCACCTGATACGTACCACATTTGAGAAGACTTGATTCCTCAGCACTGTTGCTGTGAAAACTTCAAATTTCACATTGAAATTGTGAAGAGATTAGCATGGCAGAACTCAGTATCATTTCTGGTGTTGTGATTGATTGTAGTGATGGCTGAGGGTGGTCAGTATGAAGAGTGTGTCGGCAGCAGTGACAGTGACTCGGGTCGTATGGGCCCACGTCGTGTAAGTCAGAGCAGTGAGGCCAGCTATGGCAGTCCACCTGTCGACCCACTTGTTGTCAATTTTGAAGAAGGTATGCGTCTTTACTAGCCACATGCAACCTATCCCTACGTATGTCTGTACGTAGCACAATTTCACCCCTTATTGTAACCTGGAAGAGCCATTGTTTGGTCTCATCCATGCTGCACCTGGTTCGTTGTGCTGCCATTCAGTGTTGATAACTTATTTCATTTGTGAAGCTTTGAAATTTCTAATTTATTTTCAACATAATCTGTAAACAGTGGATTTGGAAATGCTAAATATTGTAACAGACAGCATGGAATGTGAAAACGCGGAGAGAGAGAGAGAGAGAGTGAGTGAAAGAGAGTGAGGGACAACAGTGCTGTAGTAGGTTAATTGTTACGAGAACAAATTTAAAACATATTGTCAGTGGTCTGAATGAGGCCATATTCATGTTTCTGTAGTCACTGTCTGGATTAATACTCAAAATAAACATGGAAGATAAGTATATAAATTTTCATCTAGAGTAGCAGAAATGATATGCAAGAATGTTGTGTGTGGTGGAAGTAGACTGAGATGACAGTCTTATGTCCTGAGATTTTGTGCTGGCAACTGCTGTTTTCTGCATTCTTTAATCTGTTGAGCCTGAGAAGCTAAGAGATAGTTTGTGATGCATGGAATGGATGCAGGTGTTGAGTATAGACTATGTCTAACCTAACATAGAGTTATTTTTTCAAGTTTACGGTGAGAGATGTTGAAGTTCCAACATTGAATGACATGCCATTTACAAGCTCTGTTTATTTAATTTTTTGTTTTAATTGGACCATGTTAAGTGTTACTGTGAATACTTTAGTATGTTGTGGTGTTTGCTAGTTAGACCAGCATCTTGCCATTGAAATTGATGAGGCCATTATCATAACTAATAATACTCTAAACATCAGGAACATTGGTTTTATTTCAAATTAAAACATTCTGCATTTCCATGTTTCAAGCCTTTGTTTTGTTGCACCATATTTGTAAGAGCTTTTTGAAGAAGTTTCCATTGTTTGGTATTTTTGTTTTGTGCACAGCTAGCTGTCACCAGCTGTTGCCGTACGTTTCAGAATGTGCAGTAATGTGTTCGTATTTTTTAAAACACCAAATGCTGACTTGTTCAGACTAGCTGTATAACATTTGGAAATGGCGCTTGTGCTATTGACCAGTCATATTTGGAGGAGAAAGTTGTGTATGTTTGGTACATGTTTTGAAATTGTAGAGTTCTCCAGGTTGATTTTGATAAAGTATATGAGTTTTGGGCCAGTGCATTGGGATAATTATCAGACAACTGATAACATATTAGAATTAATATCCCTTAGACGGTAAAAATGAAGTTCTTGTAATAAAGTGCTTATAAAGCGTGTATTATGTATCATATATACGTATAATCCCTGTTTGGGCATTTGTATTTATTTAATTATCCATATGTAGAGTGAAACACTTGTCTCGTGGACTGTTACTGTTACAGTTGTTTTGATGTTCAAGAATCTTATCTGCATAAAAATGAAATACTTAGTTTCAGATTAACATAACACATGCCATTATATGAAGATACTTACCTGAAAACACCATGTTTATGTTCTCAGCGACAAGGTCTACGATTTTTATTATTATTGACAGTGCATATTTGTCGTATACACACTTCTTGCATTCACTGGCGCATGAAGATGTTTATGGAGCTCGTGTGATACTGTTATTTGATAATGGATACAGAACTTAATGATAGAAAGATATCCCATGCAAGTTTTACGTAAAGCCTAACTGGAAGCACTAATTTTATTTGGGTGTGCATCAAGAAACACACATCTCAACACACTCCTGAAAGGAAGGAAGTAAAGAGAATGAAATTTAATAAAGTGAGATAAGAGCATTATGGACCTGTAACTCTATCATTCTGCTAGTGAAATTTTCATCAAGTTACACTCTTCAGGGATTTCTGTAAATTTAGTACGGTCTATAGTGATGACATGCATAGCTGCAGTGGACAAGAATATATTTGTAAAAACAATATTTGCATTGAAGGCAAACAGAAAGCAGCTGTCAGATGGATGCTGCAGTTTTCTGCCTTTAACCCTTTAAACGCCGAGTTAAATCCCATCTGCCATTTGCTGGCATTATTAGGAGCTCACCCTATACTCCACATTAGCAGGATAAGGGTTAATTGGTTTTATTCTGAATTACTAATAAAACAAGTTTTCATGTTTTCATAGGGTATTTTGTGAATCTGTGCAAGTAGCAAATGAGTTTGGTTACATTAGAAATTGAGTACTCAGAGAAATATATATTTATGGTTAGTACTGATTATTGTGTAGTCTTGACTGTATTCAGATCACATGTTTACTTTGCCATAAATTAAGGTGCAAGGTGAGATGGCTGTTCCAAGGTTGATGCAGAGTTCAACTTTTCACTGTAATTCACTGTTTTTCATACCCACAAAAATACAGTCCTCTTCTTGTAAACCATTACACCTACTTTTACATTCATCATCTTCCAATATAAGTTTAATTAAAATATGTATGTTCCAAGTATACATGTGTGTTGTATGTGTGTGTAATTAACCTTTATAGCAGCTGTCTCATTTTGTATATTTTTAAGTAGATATGGACAACCAGTAAGGGTATTTCAGATGAAATAATGACTTGGTCTTCCAAGGTCTGCCAAACCTATAACTTACAATTGGTTGATAGGATCATTAACTTATATTTGTATATAATACATATGGAATATCTCCCCATCCCTCCCCCATTATACTAGCTGCAGTCTCTGTGGACCATAATTTCATAATTCTGCTCACATTTGTGTGTTTGTTGATTCTTAATGAAACTCTTTGTATTGCTTGAAAGGTATTTTGTGTGTCACAGCTGTGTTTTTGAGAAGACTTTTTTTTTGGGGGGGGTTGAAATTCCTCTGATCTAGAAATGTATAAAAGTGTGTTGCATTCAGGTGAGGCATTTCTAGTGAGTTACAGTGAGAACCATGGATTATATGTTACTGTGGTAGGTGTTGAAGAACTTTCTTGCCAAAGGATGCATATCATGATGATTGTAATCGCTACTGCTAGTAGTACTAGCTACTAGCTGCTGCTACTGCTGCTACCACCACCACCACCACCACCACCACCACCATTACTTGAAATTAAGCATGAAAGGAAATGTGTGTCACTATTTTGTGTTGTTTCTACTTTTATCTTGAGCAGCAACCAACTATGGAGATGAAATCCATAAAAACCCATTAATATATCCACAATTATATAAGACATGATTGTAATCTGCACATTCTTGAAGTAGCTGTTGCCATTGTATGATGATTGTCTACAAGTGCATTGTACACGTTGATTTCCTGTTTTTGAAGGTAGTATTAATTTCATATGCAAACATGCAACATGTTTGCCCATACAGCAACACAAGATGACCAACAGCAAGGAACATTCTTTCTACTCTGCATATCACAGATAAGTGAGATGGCAGGCAGCTATTTACATACTCTCTTCTGATGTTAAAGTGGCAACAAAAGAGTATCAGTCGAATTAAATTTTAAATTGTGTTTATGACACTGTGAATTATCTGTTTACCTCCTTGTTGACACAAAAGTTTGTAAACTTTTTTTTTTAAGCTTGTTCTTGTATTGGATAAAATGTCTTTCTAGAGTTCTTTAGAAACAACAACAGAGGGATTAGAATTGAATCTGGATGGGCTAATGATACTTTTCTCTAGCGGTTTCTGTTTGAAACTGTGTGTATTTTTCGCAGTGTTACTAAGTAGGTATTTAGAAATAGGAAAGTAATGCCCTTCTTTTCTCTCCCTGAAATATAACATTGGTTTGCAGCAGTTTCTTGTTTGGGAATGTGATCTTGAAGTGAAAAATCAATGAAGAACCATCAATTAAGACATGAGGTACTCACAGCAGTGAGTATCAGGTTGCTGTCTTTAGGATGTGATGTAGTGTATGTACTTCAGTACAGTGGTTCTCAGTATTTTGCTGCCATGACATACATGACACGCTTTGATGGGAATACAAAAATTTCAGTAACAATAAAATAAACAAGTATAAGGTTATTGAAAATCTACTCGTGGGCAAAAATTAAAAAGAAAATGGGAGAAACTGTGTAGTCAGACATCTTGAACACCGAATAATTTGTAACTAGTGTCAGGTGTATATTCTTTGAGTGAGTGAATCATGACTAAAGAACAAATCAAAGCATAGCTTGCCATCTCCATGGGTTTTCTTATCTCATCCACTCCCCTTTCCACATACATAAAAAATATGCTTGCCATCTCATGAAGATAGAGTTACCTTTATGTCATGTTGCTGTGTGAGCTATGCCGTGCTGTGAGTGCACATGACAGTCACTTCTCTTCTGTCATTCTCAGAATGTGAATTTGTGGTTACATCATTCAGCCATTAACATTGCTGTGATAATTTTAGTATTTAGCTCGTGAATCACATTTGGGATGGTTAAGTTTCTTGTGCTACACCTTGCAACTGCTTGAAACACATTGTGTCATGACACATAGTGTGAGAAGCACTGATTTAGTAGGTACATACCAATATTATGGAGGAACTTACTGCATCCATCTCACATCCTAGAGGACTACAATCTTGAAGGAAGTAGTAGTAAATTACATGTCTGCGTGTATGTTGCCGTGAACATTTTCCGACCTTCAAATAAATAACTGAACTGTGTATTGTCATGTGCTGCTGTTAACATTTGTTGAGTAAGTGTATGATTGTTTAAATTTATTGTTCATAGGTTCCAGAAACTGTATGCTTTTGGAACTGAACTCATATGAAGATGTAGGTGATAAGCTGCCAGAGGCAAAGAACATTAATTTAAACATGATCCACTTGAATGTGAATAGTTGACTGTAAGTCACTGAATGCTTCAGCTGCATGTTGTGACAGTGGGCTATGATTGACTCCTATCATCAATATAAGGTTAATTTACAAATCATGTTTGTTACCTCAGTTAAATAAAAAGACTCTTCTTGGAACATAGCCATCAGTATGGCAGCTATTGATATTAATTATAAGGACAGTGAAGAAAATAGGTGGTAGGTTATTTGTTTTAAGTGAACTGGTGTTCATGACATTTGTTGAGTACTGTGTTGAGAACTGGGAACTGTTTACAATCAGGATACAGAATACTGGCAACATATTTATTAACTGAAATATAATTTTATTGGTTAATACTGATTTGTTTTAAGGCTATATGAGATGGATATATCTTTGGTATATTTTTAAAGAGTTAATTATTTTGAAAGACGCCATTTATTTATATATTCTTTTACATATTATATATATATCTACATTTTAGTTTATTTATTTTTTGGATGGAAGAAGATCTGTAAGATCTCTGCATTGTGCAGAAAGTACCATACATTTAAATCATAACCAACAAATAAACAAACTTACCTCACCACAAATGTGTTGTATGCATGCACTCGCTGAGTTGCTGATCTGCAAGAATGCACTCCAAGAATATAGAAATTTAACTTACAATTATTAATTGTTAGATAAAGTTGAAAACAATTTCTGAAGTAAAATTAATTCAGAAACAAAAATTAAAAAGAAAACTGTTTGGTAAAATTTTATTTCCACTACAGTTTTGACTAATTCTCTTCTTGTCTACGCGTGTTCTTGCAGAGTCAGACAGTGAAAGTGTCCCTACATCAACCCCCACTAAGCAGCAGCCACAGAAGAATATACATGTTAAAACATTGGAGGAGATCAGACTGGAGCGTGTTCAGGCCGAGTCAGCAGCTTTCTATGCCTACAGCAGCCCGCCTGTTGAACCAGAACCTGACAGAACCACTGGCTCCACGGCTGTAGCTTCGGATTGGGATGGGAATGGAGACAGTGATCTTCGAGCCAAGATTGTCTCCAGGAAGGCAAACCGTAACTCAAAAGCTAATCTTGATTTCCGAGTTATGACTCTAGATGAAATAAGAAAAAGTAGACAAGAAGAGGGCACTTATTCAGCTGTGGATGAAAAAACGAGTGGTGTAGTGAATTTAAGCAGAGAAATTCATGAAAATGATTCAAGCTTGAATCAGTTTGATGTAGAAAACAACAATGCCACTCCAGAGGCTAGGTTTCAGATTAGGCAGAAAAGGTTTGTGTCAGGTTACAGTTCAGAAGAAGACACAGTTATATGTGGTGATGAAGACACACTTGTACATAACAGGAGACTGGATTCAAAAGGTAATGGAGATACTGCATCAGAAAATGTAAGTGCTGGACATATTGTAATAAAAACTCTTGCTCAAATTAGGGCGGAAAAGAATTCTGTGGTGAAAGACACTTCCAGTTCTAGTATCCCAAAGAAAAGGTCACATTCTCCAATAGTGTTTGATTGTCTGCCTCAGAAACATTCGTGTAAGAATACAGAAACTGAAAAAGATGGGCTTAAGTGTGCTGGTGATGGCAAGAGAAAGAAACCTGTGATCATAAGAAACCATTTTTTGGAGTCTGGATCAGGTCTGGATGAAAAAGGTTCTTTTCAATCACCCAAGAAACTGTGCAGACTTATAAGACAAACCCAGCATCCACAGACTAGTGAAACAAAAACTGATTCTGAAGATATTCCCAGGAGAAGGCAGTTACATTTGAGGAGGAATACAAATACTTCAGGAAATTCTTCTGAGAGATCCAGAGTTATTCGACTTACTTCTCATTCATTCAGAGATTCTGAAGTTGCTGTAGAAGTGCCTGGAAATATTACCGGTAATGTATGTTCAGATGCGTTGCCAACGAATGGCACAGTGTGTTTGGGGACTGGTGATGCTGGTTGTGTCAGGCTAGGTCAGCCATTTTCAAATATTTCTGGTGACTCTCTTAAATCTTGTTCTCTGTCTCTGATGAGTTCCTATGTCAGTAGTGAAAATTCAAGCACAACGTTTGATACTGCAAGGTCTGGTTTATCCCAGAACTTAGATATTTCTTCACAGACAAGAAGAAGTCCACCATCTGCTATAGTACTGCGTGACCATGTTCACAGTACCCCAAATGAATCTCATGGAAACAGGACAGCCATTACCAAGTCCTTAGAATTTGAGGCATGTGAAAGATTAGAATCTAAACTGGCATTATCCACTAAACATGTGGATTGCATTTTAGGTGCTGATAGTGAAGACTGTGCCACGAAATCTCTTTCAGCAGTACTGACTGACCAGAGAAACATGGATAGTGATGATTCATTGCTGGAAAGTATTCATGATAACTGTGTGACTCTGGATGCTGAGGAAGATATATTGCAAGATATTGACGATTTACTAAGTGATTAAGTTAGTGACAGATTTCTAATTGTGTGTCAGGTACAGAAACCAAAGGTCCATGATTTGTTTTGGAGGCAATCAGTTGTGTGGGGACTATTTGGGAGGTTGCATGGCAAACATTGCAGTGTGTTCCTTACAACTGCTGTGAGGCATTATCAGTGTTGCCACTGGAATTACACTTGCTGTTCATTTTTTACTTTTCTAATGTGTTTATCTGGAAAATGTATACATCATGGAACTCCATTCATAATACCTAATAGCATTTTCTTTGGGTACTCAAAATTGTCAGTCCCAGCTGTCCTGTTCCCATGATTGAAAAATATCAGAGAGAAATTAATTTACCCTGCTGTAGATTCACTTATGAGTTGAATAAATTGTTTGTCAGTAGGTACAGGAAGATGAAAGCTACTTTGTCTGAATTTATCATGTAAATAGTATTTTACTAAGTATAGATCATTGATGTATTTTATGTTTGGTTATGTATATTAGAAGCATGTACTTGGAGTACTTCAGGTGTAAATCTATTGTGTGTTTGAAAAGCCTTGAAAGTTTTGCTTTAAATCCATATCCTAATTCTTTAAACTCAGAGCAAAATTATTCGAAGAGTTATTCTGTAAATACTAATATGAAGTTATAACAAGTTTTGAGGATAAAAATTGAAGTGATATATTATGAATTGTTGAAAAATATAACTCATTATTTAGTTGATAAAACAATTGTACCTGGGAAGTGTCCATTCATTTATGGAGCACTGTTTTCTATGTTAGTGGGATTCATACACTAATAAATATTATTAAAATGATGAGGATATATTTGTGTCAATTACACAGGGCTATTGATAAACTTCTTGGAGTGGTGCCTAGGCAGAGAGAGGGTTATACTTGTATTTTTACTTGCTTAACTATTACTTATCTCTTCATAAACTGCAATTTGCATCTGTTGTGTACAGTCACTGCTTTATCTTACAGCTGTTGGTTGCCACTTTTGTGTGGGCTTCTTTATTGTAATTAATGTGGCCAACTCAGCCGACTGCCCACATAACTTGATAGATGCCACATAAAATAAGGACCCTGTAAATACATTTTGAGTTTACTGTTGCACTGCATGTCAGTCCTTCAGGGTATTTTGTTTGCTTTTATGCTGCGAAGTACAAGGAGATTTCAGAAAATAAGGTAACAGCATGTCTTGTGTGAAACAGTACAAGCCAACTGCAGATTTCACCGTGTACCATGTTTGTCATAGTCACAGGAGGGCACTGGGGTGTGGCCTGTCTGTGTACAGGCAGTTTAGAAAGATGGCAGGTATACTGGAACATGGTGAAATGTTGAAGTATGCAGTATGATCTGATTTCTGCAAGTGAGGAGTGTCACATCAGTTGACATTCATTCATGGTTGGTGGTGGTGTACAGGGCACATGTAATGTCGGGGAAACAGGCGTTGTATGATGCACTGCTTTTGACATCACCAGGTACCCAGATGCCCAAGTACATTGACAGTAATGTGTATCATGCAGACTGCCTGTAGTGGAAAGGATAGATGCATTAAGCACACTGACATCACCTGAAAGCCAAGACATTTCACTGGAAAGTACACACAACACTGTCCAGGACCAAACGGTTAACAGAAAATTGTGTGCATGCTGGGTGCCAAAGAACCTCACAGAAAATAATATAGCTCAGCATATGGGACTCTCATGCATTTGACACATTATCCCAATCAACCAACAGCAGTTTCTGCAGTGTGTTGTTGAAGGTAAAACATAGGTTAATTACATTACACCCCCAAAAAAGGGACTAGGGCATGGGAACATCCATCATCTGTTCCCAGCAAAGACATCAAAAGCAACACCCATCAGGAACAGCACTGACACCATCTTTTGAGACCATAAAGTTGTGCTTCTTGTTGACTTCCTTGACTGTGGTGACACTGCAGCTTTATTGTGGTATTCTGTTGCTGCATCAAGACATCATTTTGACAGCAACTTCAGGCCCCATACAACCAACTGGACTTCTCACTGGTTATGATGCCATGGCTGGGAGGTTATGGACTACCCTCCCTACAGTTCTGATCTCATGCCCATTGATTTGCTGCCAGTGCCAATATGAAGCAAACTCACCTGGTTACACATGCTTGACAAAGATTTTCTCTGTGTTGGGATACAAACTTTGGTACCACAGTGGGACAAATGTTGAAATTGTCAATGGTGACCACGTGGAAATCAGATGTGTACCATCTGCTATGAACGTGCCATATATACAATCAAATGAGAATAAAGTTCTTGGCATACATTGTTTGTTAACTTATTTTCTAAACTCCTTTGTGCAATTCTGTCTACTGGAAACCTTCCTACATTCATCTTATGATCACTAGTCATGTACTCTGTTAAGTTATATAGCGAACTCTTTGGTAACCTAAAACATTGGTCAACTAGGCTGGTGCCATGAAATAAACCTCGCTCTTTAGGTTTCTTCTGATATGCTGATACCAAAACTAGACAAAAGTTTTGCATGTTATCAGGTCTGTTGACAATTGAAATGACAGCTTTACATACATTTGAAGACTGTATGACAAATTTTGGCATAACTGGTGGGTAGAAGCTTTGTATCATGCAAGAATATATTTTGTTACTACCTGTTCATATCTAACCAAATTATTTCAAATTGCATAATAATTTGTATGCACATTCTTATATCTTGCATAAATATGAAAAGGGAGGACACCAAAAGAATTACTTGTTTGGTGAACCTATGGTGCTAGTCCAGTCCAGAATTTCCCTACAAGACTTGAAATTCCTGAAGCGCTGTTAACGACGATGCTGGTTTTCTGGGATGTAACGTCCAGTAGCTTGGCGACAGTAACTGGCATGTTGCCGGCGTGCAGTGCCTTCGTCTGTATGTTCAAGCTGTTTAAGGGAAGGTGCATTTTCTCAGCGAGTTCGGAACCGATTACACAGTGACATCGCGTCATATCTCAGACGAACGGAAAGATTCAGGTTAGAGGTTTTGCTATGACCTGTGCCCCATGTCCACACGAGTACATCACTGGTCCACTATTTTGGGCCAACCCATTTTTAAAAATCATTTTAATATTATTCTATTGTCTTCCGAGTGACCGCTTGCCTTCATGTTGTCTGACCAATCTCTTGCGCTTGCTTCTGACCAAAACCCGAATTTGTTTCGGGTGTTAGAAAGTTCTGCTCATTCCACATCTTTTCTCTGACCCTTACCACTTTTATGAATAGGTTCGCACACTTTCAATAGATTCAGTCCGTTATCCGTGGCAACATACCAATGCGAAGTTCCCTTATCCCGGCTGGACGACTGACGTTTCGCGCATGCGTGCCATGTGACCTTGTCACAGCGCATTGTGTGTGTGTTCAAATGTTTAGTGTGTGCGTAAAGTATTACCGAAAATAAATGTCAAGTGTGAAAAGTGTGCAATATATTGTGAAGTTTTGTGAATCAAGTGTGAAAAGTGTGCAATATATTGTGAAGTTTTGTGAATACTTCAAACAAAGTTTGTGGTGTTATCCGCGTTTTAGCGGAGTCGTGCGTTTTTTCCACGTCAACAGCCCGGATAATCGGTATTCTACTGTGCGTTGAAGGTGGTTGCCCTCCATAATGGTAGGTTACAGCCCTTCTTTACGCAGTCATGTCAACTGTCATCCAGACTTAATATTTTTAATTTGCAGACCTAGGAAAAGGCAAACTCTTCAGCAACGCCCATGTTGAATTCTGAAGTCTTGCACAGTAAGGTATTGTGTGATAGAATTTTTTTTTTGTTTTTTGATTTGAAATTTTGTTGAAGCAGTTACTATCCGGGTAACGGTACACCGTGCCGTTACATTTGTGGTACTGATATTGTATGTGGTGATGTATTTGAAAGAGGCATGCGTTTAGAAAGAAGTAAACAGATTGGCAGCCTACTAAGGATTTGGAATCATGACAGTAGCTGATGACATTGTTAATGCCACATGAAATTTTGTGTGATCGCATTATGCTTCGGAGGAGTTCATCTGGGTTATGTTTCGAAAATCTTTGAAAAATGTGTATTTAGTCTCATCATGTCCATGTGCGTGGAACAGAGCTCATACTACTGAGTAATATTGTGAACCTACCCCAAACATTGTTTGGATGTTTTAATTTTGGTTTAGTTTGAATTATTTCGAACGGCACACAGTAACCTTAAATATATTGTAGCCCAGAATGGCTTGACAGATTTTAGTACAGCTTTATATGTGGCTTTTATATAAGACAAATACAACGGTACCTACCCAACTGCAGGGCTTATGTTACTGAAAAACACTGAGCATTGATAAGACCATGCTTAACAATGCCAGGGCTTGGCGAAAACTTGGCAGGTCAGTGAAATGTGAATAAATGTTCTGTGAGTTAGACACAGATGAAAAATGATTTGTTAGCTGTAGATGGCAACGGATTTCCATATTATTATGCACATGTTTTTGTTTTGTTTTCAGAGTCTCAGTATCAGGTGGGTTAATAATGCTTTGGTTTTTAACAGATTTGGGCGAACACAAATATTAAGTGTGTAATTATTCATTCTTTTCAATTCATGTTGAGAGCCATGGAGTCTAATTTAGCTCAGAATCTGCATTTTATCGTTTTTCTTGTTAACTGTAATTGACAGATTTTGTCAACAGAAAGGAAGCAAACAGAAGAAGACATTTTTGCAAATTCCGGTATCAGATAATGAGTTTAATCTTTGTTTTGATATTCCTATAAATAAAGAGTAAACTCCATATGGTAAATACTTGGTATATTTCTGTCATAAAGGTTATATATATAGTTTCACAAGAACTGCTTGTGTGAAAGACTTAGGAATGCATTTCTGAACAGCTGTAATGACATAGCCCTATCCATGAGGTATTCATGGAGATGGGGTTGGGTTTATTTGGCTAATAATTGTGTAATTAATAACAATTTCATTGGAAGTGAAGGAAATGCCATTAATCCACAGTAGTTTAATCATTCAGTCTTGCAGAGAGGAAATGTCACTGTCAGTTTTTGGGCTATTTTTCTTTCAGTTTGTTTTTAAAGCTTGCTTTTGTTGGAACTGTTATTTGGCCTTATCGCGTTTCTTTTTTTCTAAAGAAAGGTTCTTATACCGTCAGCACTGATTGCATTGGTAATTTTCTTGAAGTGACACATGATCTGTTCATTTGTGTGTCTATGCGTTCTTCATACTTCTGTTCTGTGTTTGTGACATTTCACCACACTCTTTTGTTCGTTGTTTTCATTCCTATAATCCATCTAATGGACATTGTGGGCTGGAGGGGAACACACCATATTTCTGATACTGGTGCATATTATTACCACTAACAAAACTCGTTCATTTCTCATAGTTGCCATGGGCCCTGCGCTTGTCTTCCTGTGCTGCACCATTTATGTAGATGTGGATATGTAGGCCCAAATTTTTGTGGTGTGATGTCACGATCCCAACTTATCTTTTGTGCGATTTGGTGTATTCGTTGGTGTTAGTGACGACTCTTTCAAACAAGACTGCTAGAATCTGAAGATGGAGGAAGCCTGCCTACCAGAGACGTGATGAACAGTTTTCCTGTCCAGCTGGCATAAAATCTAGAAGACCTCAATCCTGATATTTTGAAAGTCAGACACACTGTGAAGTTGTAATTTACAAACATGCCGTCTGGGGTTTGAGGGATACTGCTGTTAATTTATGGGCTAAATTTGCTTTTAATTTCAGCTTTATAATTTTGTTTGTTAAAATTTTGTCACGAAAGACCTTTACAGTTAGGCAAATCATTACACAAACTAATTTCAAATTAGGTGTCAAGAAGTGCCTGCGTTTGATATTCAGTGGACAAATGAAACTTGAATGAACTTGACTAAAATTTCTTTCGCGGACAACATGTTTCTGAAACTTGTTCATCACATCATTGACAGGCATTTCGTTGGAATTGGTTGGCGTGTTTAACCCGTTAAACGCCGAATTAAATCGCATCCGCCATCTGCTGGCATGTTTCGGGGCTCACCATATTCTTCACGTTAGCAGGATGAGGGTTAATGCGTTATGTAAATTCTATCATACGTTATTTAACTGCCATTTAAAAATTCCCTCATTTCCATGGGGTTTCTATTTGACAATGAAAGGATATCTGAAATGGGTTGGTTAAGTCGTGGGTTACATGAAAATGTGTTTTCGCATGCAGTGGGTTAAGCAGGGCTGATAATAATTGGTAGATCGGTAAGGATTTCGGAGGAGGCAGTCCTTTTTTTATCTGCCCATCGAGTGCGTTTTGGTACATGAAACAGCTCGTTTCGAGGTTCTGTAATGAAAATTTTTGGATTGAACACAAATTATAATTATCCTAATCTAGATGCGATCTGCCCTCTTCTTGGGTATTCCCCAACGTATGGTGATAACTCCTAACCGACATTTCGGAATAACATGTCGCTGCCATCTTCAAGGGTCAATAAATCCTCATCTTTGTCGACAAAACGGTCTGCGCAATCAACTGTTGGGAGAAATCACATGCATTTGTTCACGTAGTGAACAAAAACACTGAAGCTCTATTAACCGCTAGCGAGGAGGTCTGTGTGGCAGTAAATGCTGGGAAAACTAAATATATGTTTATATCTGGTAAACAGAATGCAAGACAAAATCATAACATGAAGGTAGCTAATGAATTATTTTAAAGTAGTGAAGTTCAAATATTTGGAGACGACACTAATAAATATAAATTGCATTCACCGAGAAATTTAGCGGGGGGGGGGGGGGGGGCGGGTTTTTAATTTTTTTTTTCCCCTCCTGTATGTTCTTCCTCTTCCTTGGTATTTTTTCTGTGGCCGAGGGGGGTTTTTTTTCCACTCTTTG
>Ga0123355_10008269_pt1 | contig 15717 bp, 10 predicted proteins | sample TergutEmb28metaG_3_FD_89872 | JGI IMG/M metagenome (GOLD analysis project Ga0123355, IMG submission 89872) | Embiratermes neotenicus P1 segment gut microbial communities from Petit-Saut dam, French Guiana - Emb289 P1 | ecosystem: Host-associated > Arthropoda: Insects > Digestive system > Gut ... | reverse complement strand
TTAGACCTTCTATATTCATGGCATCTCTGCTACAAAAATGTACTAGTGAGCCTAGCTGTTGTGCGTCACAATTTTTGTTGGCACAAAAAAGAGCCTCACCCTCTTTTTGTTTTACAATTTGCGCTATAAATTGGCAAGCAGGACAAAGTTCTGGAAGTTGAACAGTATCGCTGCGTGTTAGATTTTCTGCTACTTGCGGGATTATCATATTGGCCTTGTAGACGGTGATTTTGTCGCCCTCGCCTAAGGCCAACTGTCGCAATATGCTTACATTATGAAGCCCCGCCTTGTTGACTGTAGTGCCTTCAAGTTCTACGGGGTCAAAAACTGCTATGGGATTGATTAATCCTGTACGTGATGTATTCCATTCTACGTGGCGCAGAGTAGTTTCTGCAAGTTCATCTGCCCATTTAAAGGCTATTGCGTCTCGTGGGAATTTTGAGGTTGCGCCCAAGCTTATACTGTAGCTCATGTCGTCGTAAGTTACTACCAGACCATCGGTTGGTATGCCTAGCTTAGGTAAATTATTTTTAAAAGCAGCAACTTCTTCTTCTACTGTGCCAGCATTTACTATGATATGTTCTACTACATCAAAGCCAAGGCTTAATAATAACTCTAGCTGTCCAGATTTTATGCCCTCTGTTTGCAACAAGTTGGCAAAAGCATAAAACTTTACTGGCCTATCTGCAAGCGTTTTGCTATCTAACTGCCGAATTGTGCCGCTACATAAGTTACGTGGGTTTTTGTAATGCAAATCTGGATCGCTAATAGAGGTATTTATAGCTCCAAAGTCTTCATAAGTAATAACGGCCTCGCCACGGATCAGCAGACGACCTTCGTAAGGGATGCGCAAAGGGATATTTACAAAACATTTAGCATTATGGGTTACATCTTCGCCTACAGTACCGTTGCCGCGTGTCACGGCGCGTTGTAACACACCATTTTCATATGTTAGTACTATAGTAAGACCATCCAACTTCCAAGACATTAAGCCTGTGTGCTCACCTAAAAAACTGGCGAGTTTAGCAGGTTCTTTAGTTTTATCTAAAGACAATAAGGGTACTTCATGGGTAACTTTTTCTAATCCTTCTACAATATCGTAGCCTATTTTCAATGTAGGGCTGCCTGCTAATTGTATACCGGTGGCTTTTTCTAACTCCTCTAACTCATCATACAAGCGGTCGTACTCATAGTCGGACATTATTTCGATATTATCTTGATAATAGGCTTTTGAAGCCTTTTGCAGCAATTGGATTAGTTCTTTCATTCTATCCATGGTGTCGCTCCTTACTAATTCTAGTTGAACAATCTAATCAAGCTTCGCCGGAAAAACGTAAGCTGCCGCGTATTTTCCGGCTCACTTTCTTACTGTTTAACTTGGATTTAGTCTTACCAACTATGTTGGCGCCCTTCGGCATCTCTAAATACTACTGTAGTCTCATCATCTCTGTTTGGGTCATAATTTTCTGTACCGCGTCTTCTGGTGATGTAGTGGAAAGCGGCTTCTGCAGCGTAATCATGATTCATTGGGTCAAAAACTCTAAAGGTATAGCCTTTTGGGGCTAGCTTGTTGCGTGTCATTTGTATAAATTGATGCAAGGCGGCTTTACTCATGTTGTAGGCGTAATTTTTTGTGTCTTGGGTTTCGTTTATTGATGCGCTTGCGCTTGTTAAATAGAGTAGCCGCTTGCCCTCTCCCCTATCCAGCATTGGTAAGTAATCTTCAAGGTTTTTCATAGGAATTATCACGTTTTGATAAAATACCTGCTCCATTACCGCAGTATTTGCACCATTGTCATCTGGATGCCGAAAATCGCTTGTGTCTACTAAAAAATCTAGGGTATCTGGTTTATCGCCTGGCTTTATTACATCGTAACCTTCGCGAGTAAAAATCGCTGCCAATTTTTTGTCAAAATCTTTATCCATGCAAGTTATAAGTACTTTCATAGCCATCCCCTTAGTATGGCCACTCGTAGCCATTATAATCCACCATTACAAGTCTGTGTTCATCTATCAAAGGCTCTTCAAAGTAACGTGCGGCGATAGTACCTATTTGATCTGGGTCGTATAGGGCAGTTTCTGTTAAGCTGCCGTCTTTGTTTCTAAATTTCATCCAACCGGGATGAAACAGCCTAAAAGTGTAGCCCTGCCCATATAAATTGTTATGTAACAACCGCACGCCCATATTAAGTGCAGCCTTGCTCATGGGGTATGGGTAGGTGTTATCGTGTCTATTTTTCATTAGAGTGATACATGATACCTCGCTAGATACGAAGCATAACCGTTTCAACTTGCCACGTTCTAAAAGAGGCAGCAGATTCTCTGTAAGCAGCACCGGGCCAAGTGCATTTACTCGAAAAGAGTTCCAAGGCGCTTTTAAATCCATGGGAGGATCGTATAAATTGCATTTAACGGTACCCATTAATGCGGCATTAGAGATAAACATGTCTAGAGAAGAGGCTTCAACTTTAGCTACAGCAGACTTAATGCTTTCTTCCAAACCCATGTCTAAGGGGATAATGTGTAAGTTGGCATCTACTGCACGCAGATTTTCTAAAAAGTCGTAATCTTCCATGTATTTACCGGCAAAAACTGTCCATCCTCTTGCAAGATATTCTTTGCATAGGGATAACCCCAGCCCTCTGTCTGCTCCGGTTATAAATACATTTGGCATTTTAATTTCCCCTTTTATTTATGGTATAAACCATTCTTCTACATTGGCGAAAATATTGCCTGTCAGCGGACGAATTTCGCCATGGATTCTTCTATCAACTACTACTGCGGAATGGCTGAAAGCCAAGCTTATTACAGGCAAGTGTTCGGCAAGGTGGACTTGAATATCTGCTATGGCGCGATAAAACAGGCTTTCTGTGCCCGCTACGGCAGCTACATCAAGTAGGCGATCTAACTCTGGGTCGCTATAAGATAGCAGGTTTGTTGGGCTTTCTGAATGAAAAGCAAAGCGCAAATCTGGTTGTAAGGTAAGATTGTATGTGCCTACAAATAAATCAAACTCACCTTGGTTTAATAACCAGCTAAAACTATTGAAAGATCTTGCATCAATTTCTGCGTTTAAACCGATTTCATTTAACTGTGCAACAACAATTTGAGCTATACGCAAAGCCTCTACATTATCTCTGTTCACCAAAACGATAAGTGGAACTTGTATTTGCTCATATTCCTCATCTTCTTCGTTATACACAGTGCTTGTTGGGATTAGATGAGAATACTGACTTAATATATGGCTGGCTAATATTATAGCTCTATCCATATCTTGGGCAGGGCGTGGTGTGTCTTGGTAATATAGGCTAGAGGCCGGATGTATGGGTGCCCTTGCAGTCATTGCATGAGTTAGGAATATGGACTCCACCATGCTTTCTACATCCAGGGAATAAGCTACAGCTTGCCGAAATTCCGGTACGCGCAACAATTGACGTGCGAAGTTGAAGCCTATAAACTCGTATTGCATTGCCATATACTCGGCAAATTGCACCGGTTTTACACTATGATGGCGCGACCACTCTGCCACAGAAGCTAAATAAATATCTACCAAACTGCGATCAAATGCGTGGCGGTCTGTTTCTCTATCTCCTGTGATTAGTACATGTACATCATTAATATATGGCTGGCTACGGAAGCTATAGGGGTTTTGGATAAGCACTAAAGCCTCCATAATTGTATAGGAATCAAACATAAAGGGGCCGTTGCCTACAACAGCAAAATCTGTGGGAGAAGTAGCTTCAAAGTGATGCCGCGGGATGATAGGAAAGTTAAAAAGGTAGGCACTGCCACCGCTAATTGTATCAAATATAATGCGTACAGAGCGCTCTGAGATTGCCTCAAAATGGGCAAAGTTAGCAATATTTTGACGATATATTGCTCCCACCGGCGCATTGCGCAGCGTGTTAAGTGAAAAAATGATATCCCCTGCAGTTATGGGTGTACCATCGCTCCAATACGCGTCCTCCCGTATTGTTACCACTACGCTTGCACCTGTAAAGGCAAACTCTAAGCTAGCTAGATGAGGGATAGGGCGTAACTCCTCATCTATAAAAATCAAGGGTTCAAACATAAGTTGAAGAATGTGAGCTACGGTAGCATCTTCGTTTAGCAGAGGATTTAAAGTTCGAGGTGCGCGCATCGTAAGGCGCAAAGTGCCACCAAAACTAGGGCCTACAGGAGCTTCGTCAATAAGTTCCTCGGCCTCTGCGAGGGCAGGAGTAGGTGAAGGGTTGGGGTTTGGCAGTACTTGAGGGGGGATGATATATGTCTCAATGCCTGCACAGGCGGATAGCATGAAAAGCAGCAGTATGGCTACTAGTAATTTTGGCATCTTATCACCTCCAAAGCATTGAATTTATGGGATTTTGAAGCTTTTGGCGGAATCATCTAAACCACGAATGCACCCACAAAATAGCCGAATAAATCTGAGTCCTCTGCTCTACTCTCTGCACATAATTATAAGTTTCGGGAAAGGGGATATGCGATAGAGTAAGGCCATCTACCGAGAATCGCTCGTCGGCCAGCCATTGTCTTACATTACCAATTCCTGCATTGTATCCGCTTAAAATTAGGGTTTTGTCTCCGTCAAAATAACGCCACAACCAATTTAAAAAGTATGTGCCTAAAACTATGTTAGTTTCGGGCTCAAACAGCAAGCTTTTATTATAATCATCAAAGCCCATCATTTGAGCAATCCACTCCCCCGTAGGCTCCATAATTTGCATAAGCCCCATGGCACCTGCTCTGGAAACGGCATCAGACCTAAAGGAACTTTCTGTATGAATTACCGCCAAAACGAAAGCAGGCTCAAAGTTTCCGGCATGTTTTTCTATTAAATCTAAATGACGGACAGGGAAGCGTGTTTGTACTAAAGTCACACCAACTATCAGAGCCAGTATCGTAAAAAAAACTGCGGATAGCAGTAATTTTTTTTTGATCATTTCATACCTCGTTTACTTGCAATTTTTGTACTGCAGTTTTAACTTGCCATTGCAAGATATCTAAATCGCCGTCGTTAGTGATTATTTCACTTGCAAGTTTAGCTATTTGAGCAGTATCTCGTTGATTGCGCATTCTGGCTTGAGCGGCCTCTTGGTTTAGATTATCTCTGTTGATGATACGTGCCAGGCGTTCTTTTTCGTCGGCAGTTACTAACCACACAGCATCGCAGCGATGATGCAGACCGCTTTCTACCAGCAAAACTGCATCAATAACGATGTATTTAGAATCTGCCATAGCCGCTTCGTCTAAAGCACGGTCTATCACTGCGGGATGAACTATACTTTCTAGAAGAGTACGCTTGTCATGGTCTGAAAAAACGACTGAGCCTAGTTTTCTTCTATCAATTTCTCCATTGTCTGCTACAATTTCTGTTCCAAATGCGCCTATCACTTTTGTATAGGCAGACTCGCCGGGACTAAGCACAGCATGGGATATGACATCACAATCAATAGTGTAAAAACCCATATCTTTTAGAATTTTACAAACAGTGGTTTTACCACTACCAGTGTTGCCTGTAATGCCTATCAGTGTTTTATTTGACTTCATACCAATTTGCCCCTTCATGCAGATCCACTTCCAATGGGACAGATAAACTTGCCGCGCTTTCCATTTCTTTTTTTAGGAGGATGCGTACTTGTTCGGCTTCTTCTTTTTTGACTTCCAGCAAAAGCTCATCATGTACTTGCAAAATTAAACGGCTTTCTAATTTTTCGGATTCTAATCTAGCGGATGTGCGCACCATTGCAATTTTTATAATGTCTGCTGCCGTACCCTGTATAGGCATGTTCATGGCAGCGCGCTCTCCAAATGAGCGTGTCATGTGGTTAGAGGATTGTAACTCTGGAATTAGCCTGCGGCGGTTGAATAAGGTTTTGACGTAACCCTCTTTTTTAGCCTGTGCAATGGTGTTATCCATGTAATCTTTAACTTTGGGGTATTTCTTAAAATAGCCATCTATATACATTTGCGCTTCTGTAATAGAAATATCTAAATCTTTTGAGAGGCCAAAAGCACTTATACCATATATTATGCCAAAATTAACAGCTTTAGCAGCATGACGTTGGTATGGCTGAACGTCATCTATGCTAATGTGAAAAACTTGCGAAGCCGTTAAGCTATGGATATCTTGTCCCAAATGAAAAGCGTTAATTAAGGCTTCGTCGCCAGACATATGAGCAAGCACCCTAAGTTCGATTTGACTATAGTCTGCATCTATGAAAATGAAGCCGTCTTCGGGTACAAAAACTTTGCGTAACTCTCTTCCCAGAGGTAAGCGAACAGGGATATTTTGCAGGTTGGGCTCTGAGCTGGAAATGCGCCCCGTGGCAGTAAGTGTCTGATTAAATGTAGAGCGTACGCGGGAATCTTTATCATTAATTAACGGCAACAAGCCATCTACGTAGGTAGATTTTAGCTTTGCATGGCTACGATAGCTTAGGATTTTGCCGATTACAGAATGGGTATGTTGCAACTTTTCAAGAACATCAGCGGCAGTGGAATATCCAGACTTGGTTTTTTTACTACCTTTGAGGCCTAATTTTTCAAACAAAACTACGCTAAGTTGGGAAGGAGAATTTATGTTGAAGACTTCGCCACTTAACTCATAAATTTCTGCTGTTAGTTGGTCGATTTGGATATCTAAGTTTTTGCCGTAGTCGATAAGTACATCTTTATCAATTTTAATTCCAAATTTTTCCATATTTTTAAGAACGCCCATTAAAGGGATTTCAATTTCGTCGAATAGGTAAAGCTGATTGTTATTCTTTAACTCAATACGCACTTCATCTTCACTTAATGTACTGATTGGAGTATTGAGTAAATAAAATCCCAATTCCAAAATGGGGTCTGTGGGCAAGCCTCCAGCGGGGTTTGGGGCAGCGCCCCAAAGTCCTGATCTGAAACCCAAACGCTGTCCTTCAGCTAAAGCTTCTGGCGTCCAAATGTCTTGTTGTAGTATAGAAAAATCAAAATCTATAGGGACATTTGTAGATATTGTTACTAGCTCTTTGCTAAGTAGGGCTTGATCGGTGTAGTTTTGTAGGTTTTCCGAGGCTTTTTTGGGCTTGATTTGGGGAGCGTTAGCTATGGCATTTTCTAAAGAGCCATAGGTTGAAATTATTTTTGTGGCGGTTACCTCGCCTATGCCTGGGACGCCTGGGACATTGTCTGAGGTGTCTCCCATTAGAGCTTTTAGATCTATGAAGGCTTGGGGGGAGACTCCGTATTTGGCCAGGACATCTTTAGCGTTGTAGTCTTCTACTTGGGTTTTACCCTTGGATGTTTTGGGTATGCGTATTTTTATGATGTCGCTTGCAAGTTGGAGGAGGTCTCTGTCGCCGGAGATTATTACTACTTCGTAGCCTAAGTTGCTTGCCCGGGTAGCTATAGAACCTAATACATCATCCGCCTCGTAACCTGAGGCGGTTAGGAGGCGGATATTCATGCATGCAAGAAGTTTCATCAAAAGCGGCACCTGGGGAGCAAACTCCGGAGGTGCTGGCTTTCTTGTTCCTTTATATTCGCTAAATTTTTTGTGTCTAAAGGTTGGTTCGGGTAGGTCGAATGCTACGGCTATATGGTCGGGATTTTCTTCTTCGTAAAATTTTAGGAAGATGTTCATAAAACCGTAGACAGCATTTGTATACTCACCCTGGTCATTAGTGAGTATAGGCAAGGCATAAAAAGCTCGGAATAGAAGGCTAAAGCCATCTATCAGTAAGATTTTTGGTTTTTTCATACGAGCAAAACCTCTTCGGGGTCTTCAGCTTCTACATTTACTGGGTTTTCTTCTGTTGTGCCAACCTCAATGTTTTGGTAGGTTTGCATACCAGTACCTGCCGGGATAAGCTTGCCTATGATAACATTTTCTTTAAGGCCGATTAGAGGGTCAACTTTGCCACGGATAGAGGCCTCTGTTAGCACTCTAGTAGTTTCTTGGAAGGAGGCAGCCGATAAGAAGGAATCTGTTGCGAGGGAGGCCTTTGTAATTCCCAGTAGCACTCTATCGCCTTCGGCAGGCTCTAGGCCTTGATCTATCATAGATTTATTTAGTTCGTCATACTCTAACCAATCTACTAGGCTACCGGGTAAAAATCCAGTATCGCCGTTTTCTTCTATCTTAACGCGCTTCAGCATTTGGCGCACTATAACTTCAATGTGCTTGTCGTTGATATCAACACCTTGTAGACGATAAACTCGTTGAACTTCTTGTAGCAGATAGTCTTGAACACCGCGTAGGCCTTTGATTTTTAAGATGTCGTGAGGGTAAACGCTACCTTCGGTAAGCTCGTCACCTGCTTGGATAATGTCATCGCTATTTACTTTTATGCGAGATCCGTAGGGGATTAGATATTCCTTGTGTTCGTTAGTTTCTTCATTTGATATTACAACTTCGCGCCTCTTCTTTGTATCGTTTATGGTGACACGGCCGCCAAATTCTGCAATTATGGCTAGGCCTTTAGGTTTACGCGCTTCAAAAAGCTCCTCTACACGAGGCAAACCTTGAGTAATATCTGTGCTAGTGGCAACACCACCTAAATGGAAGTTACGCATAGTAAGCTGAGTGCCAGGCTCGCCTATAGATTGTGCGGCTATAATACCGACAGATTCCCCAATACGAACCTCGCGTCCGCTGGCCATGTTTGCGCCGTAACATTTAGAGCATAGTCCGATACGGCTGCGGCAGCTTAGAATAGTACGAATTAATACATCTTTAATGCCAGATACATCTATGGCATCTGCCTGATCTGGGTCTATTAAAGTGTCTGATTTTGCAAGTAGCGCGCCGGTTTCTGGGTGGAAAATATCTGTAACAGCCCAGCGGCCACGTATACGGTCAGCTAGAGATTCTATTAATTCTTCCCCATCCATAAAGGCTGATACCCACATGCCGGGTACATCACCATTCTCGGTTTTACAATCCCATTCGCGTATAATAATATCTTGGCTAACATCTACCAAACGACGGGTTAGATAGCCAGAGTCGGCAGTACGCAGAGCTGTGTCTGTAAGGCCTTTGCGTGCGCTATGGCCAGAGATGAAGTATTCGAGAACTGAAAGCCCCTCGCGATAGTTAGATTTAATTGGAACTTCCAAAACTTTACCAGAAGGATTAACTGTAAGGCCGCGCATACCTGCAAGCTGTTTCATTTGATCACGAGATCCTCTTGCACCGGAATCTAGCATCATATATATATTATTATACTGATCCAAATTTTCCATAAGATCTACAGTAATTTGGCGATTGGCCTCATTCCAAGCGTCTATTACTTTATTGTGCCTTTCCTCGTCTGTCATAAGGCCGCGACGGAACATACGCTGAACATTTTCAACAGTGCGTTCTGCAGCGTCTAGCACTTCAGGCTTAGAAGGAGGTGTTACCATGTCGGAAACAGAAACAGTAAGAGAGCCTTGAGTGGCATAATGGAAGCCTAAATCCTTTATACGGTCAAGAACTTTAGAGGTATCGGTAGATCCATACTTGTTGATACAACGGTTAACAATGCGTCCTAAGCCTTTATTGTCAACACGGTCATTGATTTCGTAAAGGAAGCGATTTTCAAAAATACTTCTATCAATAAATCCAATATCTTGAGGGATTGCCTGATTAAAAGAACACGACCCAAAGTTATATCTATTAGGCGAGAATGTTCTATGCCATTGTCATCTATAGCAGTACGGCGGATTTTAATTTTTGCATGAAGGCTAAGTTCATGGTTAGCGTAAGCCATTTCTGCTTCCATTTCGTTTAGGTAAACTTTGCCTTCGCCTAATTCACCGTCTTTTGCCAAAGTTAGGTAGTATATACCAAGCACCATGTCTTTGGTGGGCACAGTTATAGGCGCACCATCAGATGGTTTTAGCAAATTATTGGGGGCAAGCAGCAAAAAACGGCATTCTGCCTGAGCTTCTACTGAAAGAGGCACATGAACAGCCATTTGATCGCCATCAAAGTCGGCATTATAGGCGGCACAAACAAGAGGATGCAATTTTAACGCACGGCCTTCAACTAAAACAGGCTCGAAGGCTTGTATACCAAGACGATGCAAAGTAGGTGCGCGGTTAAGCATTACCGGATGCTCTTTTATAACATCTTCAAGGGCATCCCAAATTTCGGCTTGTTGACGTTCTACCATACGTTTAGCGGATTTTATATTGTGAGCATGGCCATCTTGCACCAATTTTTTCATAACGAAAGGCTTAAACAGTTCGATAGCCATTTCGCGGGGCAGGCCGCATTGATAAATTTTAAGAGTAGGACCTACAACGATAACAGAACGGCCGGAATAGTCTACACGCTTACCCAGCAAGTTTTGTCTAAAACGACCTTGCTTGCCCTTAAGCAGATCAGATAAAGATTTAAGAGCCCTATTACCAGGACCAGTAACGGGGCGGCCTCTACGCCCATTGTCGATTAGAGCATCTACAGCTTCTTGAAGCATACGCTTTTCGTTACGCACAATAATATCAGGGGCACCAAGGTCTAGCAGTCTTTTTAGTCTATTGTTTCGATTAATTACACGGCGATATAAATCATTAAGGTCACTTGTAGCAAAGCGGCCGCCGTCTAGCTGAACCATAGGACGTAAATCTGGCGGAATAACGGGGACAGCGTCCATTATCATCCAATCTGGCCTATTGCCAGACAGCTTGAAAGCTTCTATAACTTCTAACTTTTTGATAAAGCGTAGGCGTTTGTCCAGTAGCAGTTTTAAGCTGCTCTTTAAGCTCTACAGACTCCTTTTCCAAATTTATTTCAAGAAGTAAGGTTTTTATGGCTTCTGCACCCATGCCTACTACGAAGCTATCTTCACCAAATTTATCAATGGCTTCTCTATACTCTTTTTCTGTCATTAAAAGCTTTTGAGCCATCCCTGTGGTGCCTGGGTCTAAAAGTATATAAGATGCAAAATACAACACCTTTTCAAGGGAACGAGGAGACATTCCTAGAATTAAGCCCATACGGCTTGGTATGCCTCTAAAATACCAAATGTGAGAAACCGGTGCTGCAAGTTCTATATGCCCCATGCGCTCTCTTCGTACTTTATTTTTTGTAACTTCTACTCCGCAGCGATCACAAACTACGCCCTTGTAACGTATACGTTTGTACTTGCCGCAGTGACATTCCCAATCTTTATTAGGGCCAAAAATTCTTTCGCAAAACAAGCCGTCTCTCTCTGGCTTAAGTGTACGATAATTTATAGTCTCGGGCTTTTTAACTTCGCCTCTGGACCATTCTCTTATTTTTTCTGGGCTTGCAAGTCCTATTCTAATAGAATCGAATGTAATAGCTTGGTCAATCTTGTCTTCCATAAGAACGCCCCTTTCTTTTTAATCTGCTTGTTGTAGTAAAAGCCGTAATGATTCTCTTGCGCCTTCATGCCCTTGTGCGCCTGCTTGTCTATACCAATAGATTGCATGTTCGATATTTTGCTCTTCTCCAATGCCATATTGATACATTACGCCTAAATTTTTTTGAGCATTAACATGGCCTTGTTCGGCGGCTCGCCTAAACCAGTGAACGGCTTGCACATCATCACGCTCCACACCCCTGCCCACTCCGTACATCCATCCTAAATTATCTTGCGCTTGGGCGTGACCACGCTCGGCAGCCTTTCTATACCAATACACAGCTATTTTGTCACTTTGTTCGACACCATCGCCATTAAATTATCTTATGCCTCGGTTGGTTTGCTCTACCGGGCTTTCTATTTCTTCTATTTCGATAGCAGGTTGCACGGTAGGAAGTTCTTGATTATTAGCATTGAGGAAAACAACAATGCAGTTGCTATAAAAAAAACTTTTTCATACGTGTCTCCTCTATTATTGATCAACCAATGCTAAGTCTTCATCTATATCTAGCTCACCTAAATCTTCTTCTTCAGAACCGCTTTCCAATTCATCGGGTAAGTCGTCAGCTAAAATTTCATCTGCTAGAATATCTTTGGTTTCTAGCTCCAGTTCGGCTATTTGTTCCGGCATTGGTTCATCTTCCATATCATCGGACTCTAGCAACATTTTGCGCACATAACTTTTACTTTCAGCAGGAGGTTGTTCATCTTCTATGCCTTCTATATTGACATTAAGATCTGCCATTTCTTCGATTGTTTCTCTCATTTCTACTTCAGTTTCGTCTGCTCTTAATATTTTAACGTCTAAGGACAAAGCCTGTAGTTCTTTTAACAAAACTTTAAAGGATTCGGGCACACCTGGCTCTGGAATATTTTCGCCTTTTACTATAGCTTCGTAGGTTTTTACGCGTCCTACTATGTCATCAGATTTAACTGTTAAAATTTCTTGAAGAGTGTAGGATGCACCATAGGCTTCTAAAGCCCATACCTCCATTTCTCCAAACCTTTGGCCACCAAATTGAGCTTTGCCGCCCAGTGGCTGTTGTGTAACAAGAGAATACGGCCCTGTAGAGCGAGCATGAATTTTATCATCTACCAAATGGTGTAATTTTAGGTAGTGCATGTATCCTACGGTTACGGGGTTGTCAAAGTACTCTCCTGTACGGCCGTCTCTTAGACGTATTTTACCGTCTCTGGATATTGGCACACCTTTCCATTCATCGCGGTGTAGACGATTATTGTACAGAGATTCGTAGATGTCCTCTTCGATTATGTCTTTCCATTTGGCGGAGAACTCTTCCCATTTTAGGTTTGCGTAGTCGTTAGCTAGGTCTAGGGTGTCCATAATGTCTATTTCGTTGGCTCCGTCAAATACTGGGGTGGCCATTTTCCAATCTAAAACTTTGGCGGCTAAGCCTAGATGAACTTCCAGTACTTGGCCAATATTCATACGGGAAGGCACGCCAAGCGGGTTTAGCACTATATCAAGGGGCCTTCCATTTGGTAAAAACGGCATATCTTCTACAGGGAGCACCCGCGAAATAACGCCTTTGTTACCATGCCGACCCGCCATTTTATCTCCCACAGAGATTTTACGTTTTTGAGCAATATATACCCGTACAAGTTGATTTACACCTGGAGGAAGCTCGTCACCTCGCTCGCGGTTAAAAACTTTTACGTCTACAATAATCCCGCTTTCGCCATGAGGTACTCGTAGAGAAGTATCTCTAACTTCTCTGGCTTTTTCTCCAAATATCGCACGTAGCAGGCGTTCTTCGGCGGTAAGCTCTGTTTCGCCTTTTGGTGTTACCTTTCCTACCAATATATCGTTAGGGAAAACTTCTGCACCAATGCGAATTATTCCGTCGCCATCCAAATCTTTTAAGGCATCCTCGCCAACATTAGGGATATCACGGGTAATTTCTTCCGGCCCAAGCTTAGTGTCTCTGGCTTCGGCTTCGTATTCTTCTATATGAACAGAGGTGTATACATCATCTTGTACCAATGTTTCGCTAAGCAAGATAGCATCTTCAAAGTTGTAGCCTTCCCATGGCATAAAACCTATAAGAGGGTTTTTGCCCAGGGCAAGCTCGCCGTTTTGGGTAGAAGGGCCATCTGCAATAACTTCATTTTTACGCACAAGTTGACCTTTTTTTACAACTGGCCTTTGATTTATGCAAGTACCTTGGTTTGAACGCATAAACTTAGTGAGACGATAACTGTCTCTTGCACCGTCCGGGCGGCGAACAGCTATTTCATCTGCAGTTACAGTTTCTACTGTGCCATCATACTGAGCCAAGAGCACAACGCCTGAATCGTGGGCAGCTTTATACTCCATACCGGTACCCACTACAGGAGAATCTGTAGTAAGCAGTGGAACTGCCTGACGTTGCATATTAGAGCCCATCAAAGCACGGGTAACATCGTCATTTTCTAAAAAGGGGATAAGCGATGTTGCCACAGAAACGATTTGCTTTGGCGAAACGTCCATAAGATCTATTTGCGTAGCATCTACAACGAGAATATCCTCACCGAAGCGGCCGGATACTTTATCATTTACAAAAGTGCCGTCGTCATTTAAAGGCTCATTTGATGAGGCTATCATGTAGCTTTCTTCTTCATCCCCAGTAACATACATAAACTCGTTTGTGACCCTAGGCACATCTCCGGATTTATCCAGCTTTCTGTAAGGAGCTTCTATAAAGCCGTATTCGTTTATACGGGCATAAGTTGCCAAAGAGTTGATCAATCCAATGTTTGGCCCTTCAGGGGTTTCTATAGGACACATACGGCCATAATGAGAGCTATGAACGTCCCTTACTTCAACCCCGGCTCTTTCTCTAGAAAGGCCGCCGGGCCCAAGTGCTGACAATTTTCGTTTATGAGAAAGCTCGTCCAGTGGGTTAGTTTGACCCATAAATTGAGAAAGTTGGGAGCTTCCAAAAAATTCTTTTAAAGCAGCTGTAACTGGGCGAATATTAATCAAAGCCTGAGGCGTAACGATGTCCATATCTTGGACAGTCATACGCTCTTTAACCACACGCTCCATGCGGGTTAAACCGATGCGGAAATGATTTTGCAAAAGCTCTCCAACGGCGCGAATACGGCGATTTCCCAAATGATCTATATCATCTTTATGACCAATTCCATATTCTACCAGCATTACATAATTAATTGAGGCCATAATATCTTCAAAAGTAATATGCTTAGGGATAAGCTTGCTGATATTGCCGCGTATGGCGCGTTCAAGTTCGCGAACATCAGGGGCGTTTTCTAACAGAGAAGCTAGGATAGGGTAGTATACTCTTTCTTTAATGCCAAATTGCTCGGAAGTCAAACCATAGCCCTCTAAAAATGAGTCTGCTTTGACCATCATGTTACTGAGCACTTTAACAGCGCGGTTTTCGTACTCTACCAGTATAGATGGGCAACCGGAATCTTGAATTGTATCTGCAAGATCGGCATCTAGTTTAGTACCTGCTTCGGCTAAAATTTCTCCCGTTGATGGATCTATTGCATCGGTAGCTAAAACAAAGCCTATGGCCCGGCTGCGGAAGGATAATTTTTTGTTAAATTTATAGCGGCCAACTTTTGCTAAATCGTAACGTTTAGGGTCAAAAAACATACTGCGCAAAAGTTGATCTGCAGATTCTACAGTAGGAGGCTCTCCGGGGCGGATACGCTTGTACATTTCAAGCAGGCCTTCCTCATGGGTTTTAGAGATATCTTTTTCGATAGAGGAAACAATTTTAGGTTCTTCGCCAAACATCTCTAAAATTTCATCATCACTGCCTACACCTAAGGCACGAATAAGCACAGTTACGGGCACTTTACGGGTACGGTCTACACGTGCGTAAAAAACATCGTTAGAATCTGTTTCAAATTCCAACCATGCCCCTCTGTTTGGTATTACTGTAGAAGAAATAAGCAGTTTACCTACTTTATCGTGGTCTATAGAATAGTAAATGCCAGGGCTTCTCATAAGCTGGCTTACGATAACGCGCTCTGCACCGTTTATGATAAATGTGCCGCTATCTGTCATTAGTGGAAAATCACCCATAAAAATTTCTTGCTCTTTAATTTCGTCAACCTCTTTATTGCGCAGGCGGCATTTTACACGAAGCGGGGCGGCGTAAGTGGTGTCGCGTTCTTTCGCTTGGTCTATGGTGTATTTGGGTTCGGCTTCTAATTTAAAGCCAATAAACTCTAAAACCAAATTACCGCTGTAATCGGTAATGGGGGAGATATCTTCAAATACTTCCTTTAGTCCTTCTTTTAAAAACCATTGATAGCTATTTTTCTGCACTTCGATAAGATCTGGCATATCCAAAACCTCTTTAATGCGAGAATAGCTATACCGCGT
>Ga0123355_10008268_pt1 | contig 15719 bp, 9 predicted proteins | sample TergutEmb28metaG_3_FD_89872 | JGI IMG/M metagenome (GOLD analysis project Ga0123355, IMG submission 89872) | Embiratermes neotenicus P1 segment gut microbial communities from Petit-Saut dam, French Guiana - Emb289 P1 | ecosystem: Host-associated > Arthropoda: Insects > Digestive system > Gut ... | reverse complement strand
CAGAGGCTAATATATAAGATCCAGTACTATGGAATGAAAACCAAGACAAATATTTCGCGCGCACGCGCTGCCACTCAAAATTCACGCACGAAAATACTGCGCAGAATGTTTTGTCACACAGTCTAAAGCAGTGTCGTGCTCAGATTTGTTACAGTTGTCACTTGGCAGCAAACAGAGTGTGGAGGACCTGTCGAAGCTTCCTCTGTTGTTAAGGATTAAAGAATTCATAGTGGAAAAATTTTTGAAAAGTTTAAATTTCTTACTCATTGCACATTTTATTCGATGCCGCCCCGGGCAAAACACGGCTGTCACCACCTTGTTTAAAAATAAGCTGCGACACAGTATACTTGATGTTGTTGTCGTTTAGCTTAAGTGTTCCGACATCGCCATCGTGTGTGGTCGTTGCTTTCGTGATTGTAAGTGTTCTTCAAACACTGACACAACTCTTGCTAATAGCCCGCAGTGTGCTGACAGCCAGTAGAACCTACCTGATGTTAAAAGTTAAACAACACTATCATTGCACAGAACATTAATTGATTACTGGCTTACTTACCGTCGAGACAGGGCGACTGTTTTGGCTCCAGGCCACTTAGCTAAATGATCCCTCCCTCCCTCGTAACAACACTGCTTAAACATTCCAAGCCTGCAACACTATGAAGATACTAAGTGAAGTGTTCTCAGGCTCAAATAAATGCGTCGCTGCATATTCTAATCTAATGTTCCAGCTATGCTTGGGAGTCTCTCAGCACTTCAAGGGACTCTGTCCACAGTGTAAAAGATGAAGGGGAAGTGTTAAAGGGGTCTAATATAAGTCCTCAAGTAGGTATCTAGAAGGGACTGCCGGGCTTGTTAGCGTGAATGTAACAAGAACACTAAGATGATGATGGGCTGAGTGAGTTTAAACCCCAATTGTTCCGTGGCAAGGTTAGACCGGACAACGATGTGTTGCTGCGAGACAGAGATTCTGCGTGACATATAGTGACCGGCGTTTGATCGGGCTGCCTCCTTTTGAAAATTAATCGACCGCATTTATTTGGCTACCTTGAGTACCTAAGACGCTTGTTCTTCAAAGCGTCAGTAACTTAGCAATTTACACGACTTGGGGGTTGGGTAGTGGGCTCAAACTCACCAGCTTTAAAAAATTAACAAGTTATAAAATTTTTCGCACGACCTCGCGATTGGGCGGCTTTTGGGGGGGGAGGTTCATATTGTGCACTTCTCACGAAATATTATTAGGTCCATAAAGTGAAGTAGAATAGATGGACGATTCATGTGGCACGCATGTGGAATGAAAATGCATTAAAGCCGTTGGTAGGGAGAGAGAGAGAGACCTCTTGAAGACATAGGCGTAAATGGAAGGTTGGAACTTATTCATCTGAATGAGGACAGAGAGATGCGTCAGGCTGTTATGGACACCTAATGAACACTTTGGTTCCATAGAGTGTGGTTAAATTCTTTACTAACTGAGGAAATGTTAGCTTTTAAACCAGGACCATTTTCCTTGGAGTTATATAGGTAGCTAGAAGGACGAACAGATAGGTAGGTAGTAGGTAGGTAGGTAGTAGGTAGGTAGGTAGTAGGTAGGTAGATGATGGATGGATGGATGGACGGACGGACGGACCGACGGAGGACAGACAGACAGACAGGTTGGTGGGTGGTTGAGTGGATGGGATGGCGGGTGAATTCGTTAGTGAGTTGGTTAGTTGGTTGGTTGGTTGGTTAATTGAGACACTGGAAATCAAACTGGTAATATTTTCTGACTTGACGTCTTTTCCCAGACAAATAAATGTTATTTCTGATTTCAGTAGACACACCGAGAAGCATGGAGTTGCTCTTGAATGTAGCCTTCTGAAAGCTCGTAAGTCACAAGGAAAGTATATAAGGAAGAGAAGCAGCTTTGATGTCAGTAATATCATTACGTACGTACGGTTTATGTGGAGAACCCGTTAGGGTCAGATGGCTTGTGAAGTGCATAACGGAACATGCGTAATTGGTTCGTGTCAAGAAAATACAAGCGCAGCACAAAACATACCGGCGTCGTCACTTTCTGACGGTAAAATAAGCGGCACATGTCCAGCGATGAAGTAGACTCTACTAGTTTTATGTTTGGTAGATATCTAGTGTGATTCTCGGACGAATCGTTTGTTATTTTGACCCGTGATTTCCCGCAGTCTCTCCAGGCAATATAAGAATAATACCCCAATGAAGCAACAACCTTCTAACTGCAACTGTTATGTGTTAAACGTCCTAAGTTTTAGACGCCACGTATGTAAGATTTGAGAGTCGTAGAACAAAGCACGAACACGACAAGGAGTTACTAGTGCACGTAGCAGTCGGAATTTGAGATATTTCTACCGTCGTAGGAATTTATAGACCAGAGATAATCAATTAGTGGCCCACAGGACAAATCGAGCTGGCGAAATGCTTTCCATATAGCTCTATCTTTGGTCCTCCTTCGTTTTGCCCCACATTTGGTAGCCGTGATGTAAAAAATTAATGACTACTGACATTCTGACGGTGCATTAAAGTCATTAAAGCCTAGTGGTTACTATACGTACCGCCAGGTTTCAAACTACCCACACTTTATTTTGACCACAAAGTGTCCTTGTGTTCCTTGTGGTTCTGATAATTAACAGTGATTATTTTTAGATGCAGCATCAAGTGACTGGTCTTTATAATAGAAAACTCCGTGTTCTCTGTGACGTACGGGCTGAATAGTCATGTAATCAATTGAATCGCTTATGAGTTAAAACTTAAGTGTCCGATAATGACTTTCCCTTTTATTTGACGAACGTTATGTGTTGTTGGCCTGCATTTGGTCACGGAAGCGCTCAGGTACTTGTTCACAATGTTCATTACTTACAGCAGTAAACAGAAGAAATGTCAGAAAGAATTTTCAAGGCTGTGGATGTTCTGGATGGGGTTTGATGTGTTTTAGACAGTGCGTCTTCTTGTAAATGGGTATCAACGCGTCAGGGTGAACAGCCCTTAGCGTCAAACTTAGTGTCATCACTTCCGTCCGAAATTTTGTCTTCATCGTACAAGACTGCACTGTGTCAGAGCCAACAAAACTACAACACAGACTTGTAACATTGTATCCTAAGTGGGCAGCTTGTTCAATTCCGAGTCTTGTCACATCAAAGGGCATTTAATGCTTAATTTTGGGGGGATCGGTTTTTAATTTTTTAAGTAATTTTTAATCTCCGACCTTTAAAAATTTTTGTTTTTAAGCATTCGTAAGATTTTAGTACGAATATAAGCCACTGCGACACTGACAATTCAGTCACCACACAAACAAGCCTCATTGTGGTAGGCCGTACCGAGACACGTAGCGGTACATGATATACGGTGTACAGAGTGGTGCAAAAGCCCTTGACACGGCCGTTTTGTTATTAAACATCGGATGCTATGTGACTTTTGCGCCAGCCTGCATGTTGATAGACAGTGGCGTAAAGTGACTGAAATGTTCTTCGGCAAATAGGATTCTTAGCCCATTTCTCTTCTCAACGTGAAAATGACTTTTTGAATTCGCCCAGCACTCCAATTGTACATATCTCCGGCCCACATTTACGTTTCGGGAAGAGCTGGCCGCTTTTTACGCAGTTCGGTATAAACATTATTTTATAATTCCTAGAGTCAGTGACAACAAATTGGCAGACGTGCTTAAGTCATTGGCAACAACAGAAGGTAATAAAACATTGTATTAATACAGTACATCTTTAGGCTAGAAGTATTTACGGTATGGAAATAGGCTACGTACTTTGAGCTCTACATTGCTTGTAGCGGCCTGACCTTCAACCACGGCACTGTGTGACGTGAAATGAATCCACTTACCTTAGTATCGTGTTACCTTAGTATCGTGTCCAGTGACATCTTTAGCGTTTGTTGTTCTATTGCGTTATTCAGCTAGTTACAATCATGTTCACTAGTGACCCAAACTGGTACCTGTTCTCAGCCAGTTAAATCCAATTCTCATCCTTATTTGCTCTAAGTTAAAGTCATTTTAATAATATCCCACATGTCTTTTGTGACCGTTGGTCTATCCACTTCCCGGTCTCAGACTGTAACTTTTTATGCGTGTCTTCTCCTCCCCATTCATGTTCTGTGCCTTGTTGATCTGTTCTTTCCCTTATAATTAGCGAAATAATATGAATTCCTGGATAAATATGTCGCCGTTTTGTCATTTTTATCATTCTCATTTTACGTTTTTGGTAGGTTCAGATTCCTTATTGTTACACTCTGTACCTACTGAATCATATTCTTGATTTTCTTTTTTCCATGGCGCAACAGACCCCAGTAGGCCAGGGCCTCCTCATTATCGAGGCTTCACGATCACACTCAGGCACACCACATTCGCTTATATTCTTGTGGACGATTGAACGGCCCGATGTAGAGACCCCTACCTGAAAATACACAATACTTACAAGGGACATATATCCATGCTTGTGGCGGGATTCGAACCCGCAATCCCAGCAAGCAAGCAGCCGTAGACCCACGCCTTAACCGGCGCGTCCACTGAGATCGGCTCATTTATTGACACTTTGCGTAATTACAATATCATTAACGTAGGTAATTTGCACTTCTTTGTTTATGATTTAGAACTTTATTAATGGAATGCCTTATGTTTATTTCCACTTTATTTTATAAAATGTATTTCACGGCTAAGATCGTCACGTGACATCATTTGTGTTTTCCAACATCAGATTCTTGGTTTGGTCAAACGATTTCCGGAATGGGAACAGCAGAATGTATTGAAACCGCGTTGGTCCCCTAGAAGTTAATTACTGTGAAACATTAATTAGATATAAAGTATCTGTATGAGTAAGCGATTTATTATGTTGTCCTCTTTTTTGTCTTTATAATCTTTCCTTTTGCTAATGAGGTACCCTGAAGCCTGTCCAAGAGTTCCGCTTATCTCAGATGGTGTCATAGCAACCGAGCGCCCCCTTCTTGGCTAGTGACATTTTGTGTGAATTGGAGGATCAGTGAAGTTGCACCAACTGAATTCTAGAGCCTTATTTGATAAAATCTTTTTCATCCAAACACACTTGAAAAAAAAAAAACAATTATTTAAGTTTGAGTTCAGTTGTAGGGAACATGTAATCAAACTCACTTCTTACGATTCCTCATATCGGTTTTCCTTGATATTTACAAGTATGTAGCACAAAGTTGCAGTTCTGTTTCAGAGCAAGGCTTAAAATACACACATTACCTTTAGTAAAAGTGTTAATTGTATCTTTGACACAATTAATAAATTTAACATACGTATGGTTTATTTTTCCTTTCAGTTCTTTAAATCTACTTCATACATAAAAAAATTCAAACACATGTAATATTATTGGCGTGTTTTATAATGGCCTGTATCATTTATTCTCACGTGAGAGCTTAAAAAAATATGTTGAAGTGTTTGTTTTTCATTTCCACCTAAATAATGGTTATGTTGAACTAATAAGGAACAGGTTTACATTTGGTCATCTTCACCTAATAAAATGAGACACTTTATCGAGAGTTACAAATGTGACATCCCGATAAGCTTAAGTGTAGTATCGTCATTCGCAACAATATTCGTACAATGAGCTGAAATTTATTGAGCTTTGATTTCATTTTTTGGAAAGTCATTCCTGGTATCCGGAGAATTATGGAGCTGTCATTGCAGAATGCGTGGGCGCTTCACCGCTGGCGACTGGTGGTACCTTTCCAATGAATTATTCGTAGTTCCGGTCCAGTTCGTAGCCCTAAAGGACGTTAAATGTTTATGCCAGAACTCGGAGATCTCTGTCGCTAGTACCCAACGTCAGTGGGCGGCCACTCTCTGAATTGGCCTAGGTTCGATCCTAGGCCAATGCGAGTATTGTTTGTGGTGGATAAAGTGACAATTCGACACGTTTTTCTACGAGTAATTCCGGTTTCCGCCGACCGCAGTGGCAGAGCGGTATAGCGCGAAGGTCTGCGGCCGCTCTTTCATGCAAACACAGGCTACAGTGCAGACATATTTCCGCCTGTCCCGTCTACCTTTATTGCGACCTCAAGTGCCGGCTTGTTCCAAGGATCGCTACCTTGGCTACCCAGATTCCTGAATTCTCCATTATCATTCCCTCCTTTTATCGGCTCTTTCTCCCTTATTTTCCAGCTGAATGTCTACATGTTTATCGCTCTGAAAGTTTCGTCGTCTTCTGGTATTCTTAGCCATCCTCATCTTAAGTCACATAGTTCTCAATTTGGGATTTTCGCTCTTCTGGGATCTTACGCAGCATAGGATGGTAGTTTGTTACCGACGTTTCGGGACAACTTATAGGTCCCATCTTCGAGGGCCAAGCAGCTATTCTTCTTGGACTGTTTGATTCTTAAAAATGTGTCCGATAGGTTGTCCCAAAACGTCGGTAACAAACTACCAATCTGCGCTGAGTAACACCCTAGAAGGTCGAATGTCTCATATACGCGACAGCGCAAGCCTGGATTCGCGCATAGGTCTTAGTTTCTTCATTCTTTCCCTGCACGTCCTTTGAGTAACAGCGAGATTCAAATGTTGTCACTGTGAAACCAGAAGTTACGTCACCTTGCGAATGCATGTGAGGACAGGTCGCTCGCTCTTATCTGTAGATGTTTCCTCTTCTCTGTTAACAGTTTAGAGAATCTCACATGCGAAGAGAACAGGAAGGTTTTAATTCCAAATACCAAACTTCTTGTGTAACATGTGTCAGTTTGTACGCTTTTGAATGTCAGAGTATTGCATTAAACATCCCCAATATTGTTTCCATGTCAAACTCTCGCACGATTAATACAAATTACAGGTAATATACCGTTAAATTTACCTCCAGTGGCACGACATCTACATCGAGTTTAATAATGACATTCCTCTTGTGTCTGTTAGAATGTAACTAGGACTAACCCAGAATATCTCTGTTTGTAACCATTTCAATTCCGGTGGTAACCATGTGTACCACGCGTTTTAAACTTAGAAAATAGTATTATTTAACGTGCTTTTGTTCTCGGAATAATCAGCAAAATATTTCATAGTTGTCAGAATTCTGACAATATAAACGGTGATGCCCTATGTATTTGTAGGGTCAAAGCTGTAAGCTGCACTGATGCATCCTTTTGAATACCATACGTGCTGCATGATAACCTGTTTTAGGTATTCTTTATATTCTCGTATACTTTGGTTAATGCCACGAACGTTTCTTGATAGAGTTCACGACCATCTGGCGATTGTTCCTTTGGTTTTGTCGCATGGAAAGCCTGCAGCCACCGGACAAAAAAAAATTCCGTTCTTCCAAATACTTGACTTATTCTTACGTACCCCTAAGTCTTCCAAGCGGTTTATAGCCTTCAGGTTTACCCATCAAAACTCTACATACATTTATATTCTCCCACCCACCCCATACGTGTCACGTGCTCCGACACTCTCTTTTGCTTTTCTTCAAGCTTAAATAATATTTGGTGAGGAGAACAATAACCACAGGCCAACCAGAATATTTCGTGTGAAACAATATTTTACCTTTTAAATACAAACATGATTACGTTGCGCAACTTTTGCGGTTATATCTAGCAGTGATGTGATTTTCGTGCTAGAAAATATGCACTCAACAGCCCCAGTAATTGTGCAATTTCTTTTTTTCTTCTGAGTGAAACCAGGAGTTTAACTAGGCCTGATTCGTCCCTTCTTACCTAAACATCTGTTCGTCGTATAAACTCTTAATCCTCCTCTTACACCACTCTCCTTCATTATGGAAGGACAACGGCCGTAAGAGAAAAGCATGCTGATCATGCGTGTCTGCGTGGCTGCCTTTCAGCTTCTGTGTCAGAAATGTTGTATAAACGTTATGCCGTTTAAAACCACCACAGTTTCTACCCTTTAACTTTCCGCAATCTGCTCCAAGAACACTGCGGGTGCTGAACTTTGTAAAGCCTAAGCGATTTTAGCGCCGTGTAGTGTAAGGCCTTGAAAGTACGTGTCGATAGATAATAGATGATAGACGAAGATAATAGATAATGACTAATAGACGACGACTGCGGAGATCCGACATATGGCTGTAGATTTGTAGGAGACTACGAACGTTTCGAAGCAATCTCTTGCCTCAGTCTTCAGTATCCTTTCTATGTATCTACCAGCCAAAACACTGTTGAGTCCCATTAGGGCATAGGCTTCATATTTACTGAACTGGAAACCGAAATACCATAGGGTACAACTGTAGGTAATTTGAAAATGGCACTGAGCTTGTCTGAAAGTGACGGGTTTACAGAATGTTAAGTGCTGACATGGTGGACAGTCGACCACTTCGTATCGCCTTCGGTTTGGTGTGAATAAGTGCTGGCCTATTAAAGTTAGACACGTCAAATTGTGTGCGGGCGTTTTCACTTGTTGCAATTTGAGTTTGATTGACGCTATTGTGTGCCTTTTTGAGGTTGGAACCGACATTTTAAATGATAAGTTTTAACAAATAAAACAGCAGTGGTTGTGATAGTAACGGTAACAATAATGTCTGGTTAGCAACTTCTTTGCCGGTAAATTACGTTTAACTACTGGTATGATGGTATTCTGAGTCTTTACGCTGTGTATTTTAATGTCTTTGTTTTGACGTTTCGGAAGAACATGCTTCCTTCAGGGTGACTGGATTTGACCTATGTTGATGCTGGAAAGAAATACATTTGCGCAACACCTGCCATTTACCGGTTGTGCATGGAAATTCCTGCACGTAAAGTTACTGTTTTACCTGTGTTCGCCTTTTAGGTGTACAGGAGGAGTAGAATAATAATGTCACTCATTCTTAACCTAAGGTGAGTGGTCAGCTTCACCTCCCGGCCGCTTTACCCTCGGGACAGAACCGCCGTACCCATTGAGCAAGAGATGGAAAGACCCCAGAGCCGGTCTGGACGTATGGAGAAGAGAAAAGTGTTTTGCCCCTGGCGGGAGTCGAGCCCCGATCATCTAGCCAGTAGCCTAGTCACTGTTCCTGCATACCGAAGCTTCATGCAGCTCTCTGCAGGCTCCTCACACTCATTTCCCTGCTCTGCCCCGACATAAAAAACACCTTCCTCACAAAAGCAGCGCACACACGTCGTAGAACAAAACGGATTTCCATTGCCACGCCTTCTGCATCTCAATGATCAGATTTCGACGTCTTACGTCTTTCGAACAATTGAGACTTTCTCATCCTTCCCCCGCTCCCAACCATCACGATGCCATCTTTTACGTTACCATAGTAACACGATAAAACACGAAACTGCATTGAGTACTTGGAACACAAACATTGAATAATGGCATTATGTGCACAATGCAGCCTGCGACTCCGTTGTTTTATTTAAGTCTCGGAAATGGATTTGCCACCTATCTTTATTACAAATTGTTGCTGGTATTTGAATTTAATGCTGATCAGCAGCAATTTGTCTGCGATATATAGACTTTATACATTATTTTGCAATAGAAAAAACGAAATTGATTGAATTTCATAATATTTTGAATTTTCTATGCCGTAGGCATTTTTTGTGGCTACTACCTTTTGCTGCGTATTCGTATAAATTGCGTGCTAAATATGGATAATCATAAACGGATAAGTGAAGACATTCTGTAGGACACCTGTCTGATTATCATCTGACGGCAGTGTACCATATAATAATTAACTTCCAACGAGCAGAATCCTTCTTTAGAAGCTAACCTTTTCACAGCTGGTCAAGAAATTCCCCGCATTTTATGGAACCCTAAATTTCATTACCGCATACACAAACGCGTGCCACCTCTCCCTATCCTGAACTAGATGAATGCAGTCCATGCCTCCACATCACACTTCTTTAATATCCATATTGTTTTTATCATCCCATCTAACCTACGTCTTCCAAGTTGTCTCTTTCCCCCAGTTTTCCCCACCAAAATCCTGCATGCACCTCTCCTCTCTGCATAAGTGCCATACGCCCCTCCCATCTCCTTCTTCTTGAGTGATAATAAATAAAGCTGTTTAAAATAGACTCTTTTTCTTGCCAAATTTATCCATTGTACCCTCTGGAATTATCGGTGGCGAAAAAATCCACGCATCTTGGCTTTGAAAATGTCTCTTCTTTTCTGCTCTGTTGATCTGCCCGCCGGGCTGTTTCTAGCAAGTTATGTAATCAGCGTTACACTAGTGTCATCCTGCCCATTACCTTAAGAAGCTTTATTTCGTGGCACGACACTCCAGTCCTTAAGAATAACTAAGCGTTCCACAGTCATTTTCCATTACACTTCATGAAAGGAGAACGGCTAACAATGAGCGTGGATCACTTACGTAATTTCATGACGAATTTAGGGCGACCTTCCATGAAACAAGATACGTCACGTAATCTTGCAGTATTTTTCTCCCCAAGTTTCTATAAACAGTTGTATCACTTACATCAAATCTGCTTGTCATTACATTTGATCTCTTACCTTTGCCAAAATATCATGAAGAGGTACTGGGTTATAACCATTTGATCGTGTAAGTTATTAACCTGTTTTGACCAGCCCAAAAGTCTCGTCGTATTTACGTGACCTTGAAATACGTGTAAGTTATGGATCGATGTTAGTGTTAACTTTAATAGGTTTAGGACAGTGGCGGTGTGTCACAGCTTGCAGAGTCGACTGGGCCCGATGAATAAGTCAGAAAGTCTACACGGAAAAGAACAGGGTCTGTGTCTGCTGCATCGTGTAATATTTACAGGTTACAAAGCACAAAATCCTGACGCTTACATTATTAAAGTGTAATGGGAAGAAGTGAATCGCCAGGCAGTGGCACTCCATAGTACACGTCATACTTGTAAATGGTGGGTGCCTGCCCGTAATATTTCCATTTTTGTGCATAGGTCATGTGGTTTTGAGATCAGTAATTGCAGGCACGTTATGTAACTTTACATGAACTATTTTTTGTATCTCGTTGAATAATTTATGTAATTTTACGATAAAAAACAACACGGCATTAATTAACCTTCATTCCTTCCTCAATATTTCGGCCAGGCTCTGCAATCATGAAGGGGAACATACACTATAAAACAGAAGTTACTTAATTTTTAAATTAGAAAGCCGGTAAACTAAATCAGCTGTTTATGACGGAGTTTGAATGTACATTAATTCATTTCCCATATATGTATAAAACATCTCAATGGACCTGTCTTTAATGTATAATTTTATACGAAAGTAGGATGATGTAGTTGTCTGTAGGATGATGTAGATCTCTGTAATCATTTTTGTCATAAGTTGAAATTAAATTTCAATATATTAAGCGATAATATTTTGATATGTGATACTGGAGAAGGATGGAGAAGATCAGCTGAAGCGATCATGTGGGAAATTAAGAAGTGTTATAAAGAGTGAAATAGGAGGAGGAGAGGAATATCCTACAAGCAATAAAAATAAAGGAAGGCAAAGTGGATTGGTCACATCTTGCCTAGGAACTGCCTTCTAAAACACATTCATGAAGTTAAGGTAGAAGAAAGGATAGAACTGACCGGAAGGCGAGGAGGAAGACGGAAGCAGCTACTTGATGGCCATTAAGGAAAGAAGAGGATACTGGATATTGAAACGGCAAACACTAGTTCGCACTGTGGAGAACTGGTTTTGGAAGAGGCTATGGACCTGTCGTAAGACAGACTGCGGAATGAATGACTATCGAACTTAAGATTCTTTCTCCACGATATTGTTTGTATTTATTTTGGAAATATAGAACTGTATCAGATATTTAATAACTAATTTGGCAATGTGGTGAGAATTCAGAAATGTGGGAACGACATTTGCAAAACGGAAAGTTCACTCGGTGAAAAGTTAGCAACGTTGTAAATACGCAGCGATCTTGCTATCGGTCACGCTTGGATAATTTTTCTTATATATTCGTGTCTAAAACCTTTAAGATTAAATTATTCACACCTGCAGATGTGCCTTTTTCTTGTAAACTTGACACTTAAATTCATCCTAAGGCGATAATAACAGACTTAGTGCAAAGAATATTAAGCTGTGGTTTGTGACACCATGCATTATCGTAGTTCGTGTCGAATGAAAACCCCGAGTTTATATTCCATACAGAACAAGCTGACAGCAGGTCCATCGAAAGGTCGATGACCCTGCGTTTGCGTAATCAACAAGAACGCAGTCTAAATTTCCACGGGCGAAAAATCGTAGATCATATCGATATATCGCGTGTTTTACAAGGGATGCAGAGACAAATGTTGAAAGCTCAAGGTGGGACAAAATTTCGTAATCAGTGGTATATCGGCGAAAGTATGCTGCGTCTAATCACTCATCTCCAGCTTGTGCTTATATTGCGAGTGTGTGGACACTTACCTCCATTCCTCGTCTATGCCTCCAAGGCGTAGCATTTAGGTACAGCGATTTATTTTCGTCTCTGCCTTTAGAACTTCCTGGTCTATGTATCTTTGTGCACAATTTGTCGCCAGCATCTGCTCTATATCGCACTTACGCACTACAATCAATCCGACACTGCGAGGATTTAAGTCTTCACAGTGGTGATGTTGAAGATATAACTGGGTTGATAATCAGAGGAACGTTGTCTACCCCTATTCAGGGTCGAGCCGTCAAAGAAGAGCTTGATGTTTAAAACAGTACCAACGCCGAAACGTCCGAAACCACTCACCAAAAGACAGTGTCATTTCCCAGAACACTAAAATTCAGGGCCTCCCTGAACACAACTTTCATTACATATCGAAATGTTAAGCAGCTACATGTTTCGATCCTGTATTCGGTTTACCATCACGCTTGCATAAAAAAATAATGAAAAGTTAAACAAGACAGGCAATGTTCGTATAACGTAACATTCATGCTCGTTCTCGTAACCATTGTTGCCATGCTAAAGCAAAATGTGTTACATGTTCTGAGTGTGTGTAGCCATTGTTACCTAGCATGCAAAGCGCATGCGCCGAATTATGTCTTCTGTGGCCTATCTGTCTGTACCATACTTTTCCACACTATCTCATAAACGACACTTCGTTTCCTCGAAAGGTTCATGAAGGTGAAATATGTGTTTTGGTTTTCTCTACAACTTTTACGTGAAACACTTCTCAGTCTTAGAAGAATTGAGCAACATATGATCATAAATGTACACAAGTCTTCATGGCATTCATGTAAAAAAAAGTACCCGTTATTTTTGTCAGATTTTAATGAAACTTGAATTTTATTGACAGATTTTCTAAAAATATTCAAATATCAAATTTCATGAAAAACCGTCCAGTGGGAGCCGAGTAGTTCCATGCGTCCGACGGACAGAGAGACAGAGAAAGCGACAGACATGACGAAGCTGACAATCGCTTTCCGCAATTTTGTGAACGCACCTAAAAATTCATAATATGTAATGTACTTTATTAAGGGGTTTCATAATTTTTAGATTCTAGCCTTTCTTGTACACGCTTGTTGTGCCTTTTATTACCAGTTAAAGTATTTTCAGTGAGATGCTGTAAGTTTAGTGAGATGCAGTATTTTAGTGAGATGCTGTACGTTTAGTGAGATGCTGTACGTTTACTAAGATGCTGTATGTTTAGTGAGATGCTGTATATTTAGTGATATCCTGTATGTTTAGTGAGATGCTGTATGTTTAGTGAGATGCTCTATGTTTAGTGAGATGCTGTATGTTTTGTGAGATGCTGTATGTTTAATGAGATGCTGTAGGCTTAATGGGATGCTGTACGTTTAATTAGATGCTGTAGGTTTAGTGAGATGCTGTATGTTTAGCAAGATGCTGTATGTTTAGTGAGATGCTGTAAGTTTAGTGAGATGCTGTATGTTTAGTGAGATGCTGTATGTTTAGTGAGATGCTGTACATTTAGTGAGATGCTGTACGTTTAGTGAGATGCTGTACGTTTAGTGAGACGCTGTAGGTTTAGTGAGATGCTGTACGTTTAGTGAGATGCTGTACGTTTAGTGAGATGCTGTATGTTTAGTGAGATGCTGTACGTTTAGTGAGATGCTGTATGTTTAGTGAGATGCTGTATGTTTAGTGAGATGCTGTATGTTTAATGAGATGCTGTACGTTTAGTGAGATGCGGTAGAGTACAGGAGGTCAGTGATCACCTGGAAGTGATTCTGGAAGTGGAATGGGAGGACACATGCACTGAACCGCAGGTAGAAAGGGTAGTCCCGGTTTACAACAAAACAGATGTCTCAGTCTTACAAACCTTCCTCCGCGATAAATTTGTGGTATGGGCAAGCAACTGCAGCAGCGTGGAGGAGATATGGAATTATTTCAAAAATATAGTATACGAGAGTATAGAACGTTTTGTGCCACACAAAATACTTAGAAAAAATTCGGACCCCGAATATTACAACAAGGAGATTAAACAATTAAAATCAAAGGTCAGAAAAGAATATAATAGAAGAAAGTTAGGAGTACACTGTACAGAGAAACTGAAACAACTATCCAAGCAGCTACTTGCAACCAAGAAATCGGCACAGGAGGCATTCTTGAAATCAATACTGAGCAAAGAGGGTAAATGCTGGTCTGATTTCTACAAATACTTAAAAAGGCCTAAAGGAAATAAGGAAAATATCCCCGCCATCAAGGACTGTACCGGACGGATCATTACAGACGCAATAGAAAAGGCCAATACGCTTAACTCCTATTATTCGACAGTATTCAGCAGCGAGGGCAATATTCTTCATATACAGGGTGAAAAAACAGGCGATCCATTCACCACCGATATTAAAACAATTAGGAGAAAGATTAAAGCCATAAGGAAAAACAAATCAATAGGACCAGACCGGGTGTCTGGAGAAATTCTTAAACTGGGTGGGGAAGCCATGATTCCGTACCATGCACGACTACTAGACATAACAATGAATGATGGTACACTGCCAGGTGACTGGAAGAGAGCCACGTTGATTCCTATTCAAAAGGGGGACGATCGATCATTAGTCACGAATTATAGACCGGTTAGTTTAACTTCGGTAGTTTTCAAGCAAATGGAACACGTTATAGCTTCACATCTAAGGCAAGTGTGGGATAAGAATGATTGGCTGTACGAGGGTCAACGTGGATTCAGACCGGGATATTCGTGCGAAAGTCAAGTAATCACGGTATACCAGGACATTGCGGGCTGTATGGATAACGGAGACAAGATTGACGCTATTATAGTTGACTTTTCAAAAGCTTTTGATTTAGTTCCTCATGGTCGGTTGCTAAATAAAATTGCAAAATCGGGCGTGGATTCTAGGGTAGTGGTATGGATAAGGGAATTCCTTTTAGGTCGCACGCAGAGAGTCAGGGTGGGAGGGCAGCTATATGCAGAAGTTAGAGTAACGTCAGGTGTACCTCAAGGAAGCGTATTAGGCCCTCATCTGTTCCTAGCTTACGTAAATGATATTTGGAGGAATATGGAATCAACTATTAGACTTTTTTGCAGATGACTGTGTAATTTACAGAAAAATGATAAATAATGCAGACATGGAAAAATTACAGAAAGACCTGGACAGGCTGGGGAGTAGGCGATTGAAAATGCGATGAAAATAAATCCAAGTAAAAGTAAAGCAGTTCGCTTCACGACAGCTAGGGTAAAGGATCCACTAAATTAATTGTTAATGGGCACATTAATACCGGAAGTGAGCAGTTGTAAATATTTAGGAATAATCTTACGCAGTGACTTAAGTTGGACCGCCTCTGTGGTCTAGTGGTCAGAGTTTCTGGCTACAGATACAGAGGTCCCGGGTTCGATCCCCGGCGCTACCAGATTTTCTGAGTAGTAGTTGGTCTGGAACGGGGTCCACTCAGCCT
>Ga0123355_10008267_pt1 | contig 15723 bp, 12 predicted proteins | sample TergutEmb28metaG_3_FD_89872 | JGI IMG/M metagenome (GOLD analysis project Ga0123355, IMG submission 89872) | Embiratermes neotenicus P1 segment gut microbial communities from Petit-Saut dam, French Guiana - Emb289 P1 | ecosystem: Host-associated > Arthropoda: Insects > Digestive system > Gut ... | reverse complement strand
GGGTATATGGACTGGATTGGGCTGGCCCAGGATAGAGACAGGTGGCGGACTCTTGTGAGTGCGGTAATGAACCTTGGGGTTCCGTGAAATGCGGGGAATTTCTTGACTAGCTGCAAACCAGTTAGTTTCTCAAGAAAGACTCTGCACCATGGAGTAAGTACGTAAGTAAGTAATATTCGTAGTAACATTCTTTACGGACATACAAAGACCCTTCTAAATGTATAAATAAATAAATAAATAAATAAATAAATAAATAAATAATGTATATATATATAAGTACGTATGTCAAACGTAGTAGGAGTGTTGCAACGAACTATCTTGTCATTCCTTTTGTTAGTGGGATTGAAGACAAGTAACAAGTTCAGCCAACCTTGTCCTGTGGTTCCTATGCATTATGAAGCTAATTACCTCCCCCCAATCTCGAGTCTCCTGGTTTGACTCACTCGGTTTACCACAAAATCCACTTTGAAGTCAAGTGAATGTAGTTTACTCGGTCTTGCACCCTCGCGCCTCCCCGCCACCCCCTGCCTTATGTACTACAAGCATTGAATCTTCCATAGATGTTTATTAATTCAACACAAACCATGTAAAGGACGATATAAATTTGGCACTACAGTCTAGCATCTTCATAACCTTAATTACTAATCCCTCACTAAACAATGACTGTCTCTCTATCTAACATTATTACGAATTTCAATTTACAGAGTGAAGGAGAGAAGTTTGGGAGAATAATCTTGTATACGTTAATCATTGTGGTGATACCAGAATTTCGAGTTGTTTCAATTAGGCACTAACGTCGTACCCGAGGAAATTTTAGCTCGTCGAAACTTCCACGTTCAAGGGACTTAATAATTGGGTCGGGTAAGCACATTTATTATCAAAATATGATGAAGGGGAATAAGAATCATTTTGTAGTTAATATAATAGGAACAGACGTAAAACGTTTGTGCCAGAGTTTTGAATTTAGTTTTCTTCAGTCATGTATTGCACAGTTAAAATGATAGGGTTATTTATTGCTGAAAAAATATATAAGCGAAATGTAATAATTGTGAACTTTGAAGATTCAGATTTTACTGAATTGTTAAATTTGGTGCCAAAATGAATCTTTAAAAGATATTAATTTTCTCAATGAATAGTATATTTTGTTAAATTAGAGAAATTTCATTCAGAAATAAAACACTCGTTTTCTCTAGAGGGTTTATTGCTAGTTTTTTTTCATACAAAATCATTTTTCGCAATGTGAGGAAATATTATTAAAAAGAGAATTCTTTTTTCGCGAATCTGCTTGTTTAGTAAGTCGTAAAATTATGATCGGTTTAATTAACCAATTAGAAGGGTTTTGTTGTTTGTGACACACATTTGGGTCTTGACATTTTTGTAAAAGTTACAGAACCCCTACCATTCTTTTTAGTGTCAACTAAATGCTAATCATATCCAACCCATATATTTGAACCTCTGATAACGTATCAAGTAACTGGAAGGGCAGATTTAAGGATAATGTCTCAGATAAACTAAACCTGATTACGGAATTTATGATCATGCAACATAAACCAACGAAATGCACGCTTTTTAATACTTCAATTCAGTTTTATGGTGTCTTCTACACGTTTCGAACATCATGGGTTCATAAGAAACATTGGTAAGGAGCTACACTCGACTTGTGTGGGTTGTATACAGCGGGGAGGTCAGGGGTGGAGTGGGTACGAGATCTCGCATATGTTGTGTAGGAAGGATGGTGTGGGTACATGGGTTCTGCTGTATTTTATTCTAGGTTAATATATGACAATTATCTTATGTTAGTAGAGGTTATATGTATATGTACACTTGGATTATAAAGTATATATACAGTGTGCAGCTTATATAAATGTATTATCTATAGTTGTAGTAGGTACCTTGATCTAAGGGCCGAAACATGTAGTTATTCTTTATGTAATAAATTATACATATCTATACCGCCATGTAGTTGTGTTAGACAGGTATACAAACTCCATTCTAGTTTATTATAAACACAACGGGGATGACGAACCTTATGATCATGGGTTCATCACCAGAACGACAAATTGTACAAGAAGTTTTTGTATGTTATGTTCTTCATGCACTTATGTAAGCAGTTCGGCAGGTGGCAAAGTGCTTTATGATAGCGTCGAGAATCTACACTTTCCTAACTAACGCTTGTGGACCGGGTAGCGTAGTCGGTATAACGACTAGCTACGGGCTGGACGGTCCGAGGATCGAATCTGAGTTGCATTCGAGACACCGAACGGGAAGGTTGTGTAGTGCTGTGAGCGAGTGAAAGTAGGGTAGTGAAGCGGTGAATCAGTGTAGTGGAAGCGATTTGTGTTCGCATTTGGAGTGGTGAGTGTGGTGACCCAACAACATGGGTGAACGAAAGAACACAATAGTATGCGCCTTCGACCTCAAAAGTCCGCGCATATCGGCATATGACGTACACGAGTGGATTTATGCACAACTGAGGCTAGAAGATAATGAGGTCTTAATGGTACAACTTGACGGTCCCAAAAGACATGTGTACATAAAACTGCGAGACAATAACCGACTACAACAAGTGCTCCATTTGACTGGAGGGCAAGCAGAATAGCGATATTCCAATGGAGAATTCTCGATGGTGCGAGTAGAAACAGCCGGTCTTGGAACGAGAAAGTTTCGTATAGCAAACCTACCCCCAGAAGTGCCGCAGGAGGTAACTCCAACAACGATGGCCAGATATGGAGATGTAGAGGATGTGCAAGCTGAGACTTTGTCCCGTATCTATCGACACAAAGTGGCAAATGGCGTCCGCATCGCGGTGATGACGCTGGCAAAACACGTTCCGTCGAATATCGTTATAGCTGGACAGAGGATGCTAGTGTCCTACAAGGGTCAACCGGTGACGTGCTACAGATGCCATGAAACGGGTCATTTCCACCAAACATGTCCAATGAGGCGGAGAGCAGGAGAAATAGGGTAAACTGCCACCGCCACTTCATGGGCGGATGTTGCGGCACAAGGAGCCGGAGGCACACGGAGGGACAGGAAAGCGGTGGAAGAAGAGGAGCAGAGGAGAGTGCACACAGAGCGCGAAGAAAGGGAGACGGAGAGGGAGAGTGAAATACACGCCGACGAAGAGAGATCACGCCACCCGAGTGGTCAAGGGCTGCGACACATACCTGGGCAGGAGGAGACAGGCAGAATTGACACCAAGGGAGTCGTGACACTCTTGACCTCGGCACCGACGAACGCAGCGGAGATCCAGATAGAATGCGAGGGAGTGAGTTGAAAAGGGTGTGGATTGGAATGTAACAGTAATAAGGCAATAAATTTGGTTGTAAAAAGAATCCCGTTCGGGGTGAGATTTTGCTCGTCTGTCCAGATCGACCCTGAGGCCCACCCAGCCTCCTGTACAATGGGCATCGCCTCTTTCCCGGGGATAAAGAGCGGTTGGGTCGTGACGCTGACCCCTCACCCCTTCTAGTGACGTGGTCAAGACAGAGTTGAGCTATACCTCTGTTCCCCCTATGGGCCGTACGGCCTTTACAGAGCCTCAGTGCCTGTACAAGGGTGCATTTTACCTAGCTTTTTAACTAATGTTAGAATCTTATATAGTTCTTCAACTAATGTTAGAATTTCATTCACTGCTCTCTTATTACAAAACTATCTACATGTGTTGGGCATAAAGACATTCTTTGGGCACAATAAATACTTACGATTTAGTTATCTATCGTGTAAATCTCAGTTTGCGATATAAAACTACAGTGTGCTAGGCGACTTACATTTTCAGAATTATTGCATGAAACATTTCGAGATTTTGGAATCCATAAAGAGCTAACTTGAACACATAAAACATAAAGAGCAGCAAATTTCACTTCTATAAACCGAATCCTTGCTGTCATTAATTTTAAATGGTGTCGTGAAAAATATTCATATTCAGTTCACGTATATTTGTGATTCGTCGTTAAAATATCTCTTAAGTGGCTTCTCTTTTAATGGAAAAAAAAATTCGGTGATATTGCTCAAAGGCGGTGTGATTAGATACGGAAATTCTTAGGTTATAATATTCGAATATTCCATGATAACTTCCAATCATACCTGCCAATTTATTATCCAGTGCTTTTACATTTTAATAAATAAACTTAACCGAAGAAAAGAAGGGCGAAAATTTGTATATTATATAAGAGAATCAAAGAATTTTTCGGAGATTTAAAAACATTATTATTAACACGAAAACAACAACTTTCTGAAATATTGTAAATTTTTTAAATTGAAGTACCAGAAGCGAAAAACACCCTTTCTTATAACCTAAGCCATTTTAACACTTAACCATTCTTCCTATATTTAATTTTGCTGCAGATAAAAGACACGATACCTTCAAGAGTCTATTCAAATAAACCATTTTTAGGAAAGGAGTAAAATTGTTTATTTATTACTTCCTGCACATCGTACTGTCTTTATGACAAAATTATGGATCCGTGGAATTCAAGTACGTATATACGTCACTTTAATTATCACACCAACTAATGCACTTATATAAAATTTCACATTAAAACATCTAAAATCGCTCCAACATGTTTCGATCCTAAGATCATTAATTAATTAATTAATTAATTAATAAGTGTTTTTAAAATAACTTTAGCAAGGAACAACGTAGCTTCCTGAGGATGATCTTAGGATCGAAACATGTTGGAGCGATTTTAAATGTTTTAATGTGAAACTTTATATAAGTGCATTAGGTGGTGTGATAATTAAAGTGATTATACAAAATGCATTGTGAAACAATGAAGATATGTATATATGCTTCGTGCCGTTCGTGTGACAAACAATTCCACCAACGTTTACGCGAATAATACTAAATAAACGGTACAGAGGTTTATGGACAACTCGATTGTTCATAAGCTGCCACCAGTCAGAAATTCTAACAATAAACTAATTAATAGCAGGGACTCAAAGATAAGTAAATAGTTAATTAAATAGTTCAACAGTTCAACAAGGTAAAGAAATTGTATTTTATTTTACTAAATTAAACAAATAAGTAAACACAAAAAGGAAGTCTTATGTATATTGGCTTCAGCCTGCCACACGGATACCACTCCAACCCAGCCACACAGAAACTCCAACACACGTCGAAACAAGAACACACAACCAATGTGGTGATACAATAGAAATGTCGCAGGCTCCTGATGATCGATGTATTAATGCCCGAAACATGTTGAGCATAGAAGAAGTGAAATAAAATAAATTGTGACATCAAGTTGGTCTCTTATTCTTCAACGAAAAGGAAGGTTTAACAATCTACGAAATCTCGCTATCTCGAAGTATAATAAAACAAATTATCTTGCCTCTTATTTATAAAACAGAATTCATGAACAATTTTTTTTTAATTTAGTTCAAACTTTAACCAATATACTCCATAATTGCTCAACTCAATATAAAAGTTTAGTTAAATAATTTCAAACACAATCAGCACCACTTACCTTGAATTATCAGAAGACAGAATAACATTGCAGTAGTTGTAGCAAAATTCTTATAACAAAAGTATATTGCCTTCACCAAAGTTTCTTCTATACGTGGATACGTAACAGCCGGCGAACAATTTGAGTAAACCCGTAGCGACGAAATAAGTATTAGAGTGAGTGAGGTCTATCACCTCACGATACTGGGTTATAAAGAGACAAATTAACATATCAGGCATTCCTTAAGGTTTAGTGAACTGTCACGTCACTGCTAGGCTCGGGTATGTGTTAAAGTGTAATAAACTGCCAAACAATTGCTGAGCCTGACGGTGAGTGACCCGTCGTTTCCTGCGTGTGAAAAGTTACATGATGTTGAACATCTACTTGATATAAACTTACTTACTCACTTACTTACTCCATGGTGCAGAGTCCTTCTTGAGAAGCCGGTTTGCAGCTAATCAAGAAATTCCCCGCATTTCACGGAACCCGAAAGTTCATTACCGCACCCACAAGCGTCCGCCACCTGTCTCTATCCTGGGCCAGCCCAATCCAGTCCATATACTCACATCCCGCCTCCTGGAGATCCATCCTAATATTATCCACCCATCTATGCCTAGGTCTCCCCAATGGTGTCCTTCCCTCCGGTTTCCCCACCAAGACCCTATACACCCCCCTCTCCTCACCCATACGCACCACATGCCCAACCCATCTCATTTTTCTCGATTTTATCACCCGCACAATATTGGGCGAGGAGTACAAATCATTTAGCTCCTCGTTATGCAATCTCCTCCACTCCTCCGTTACCTCGTCCCTCCTAGGTCTTGATATAAACTATAATTACAAAATCTGACATTCATTACGTATGTGTATACGTATTATCCGCTTTTCTTTTTCCCTTATCGTTCAATTCTTCTCATTACGTGTGATATATGCCTCAAGAAAGTCCAGAAACTCAAAAATATTTAGCAAGGCGAACCTTTTGTTTTTTTCCTTTTAACATAGGGATTTTAACTACAAAATCTGACAATCAGTTAAACTTTTTGTACACTTAAGAATTCCGAGAAGCTCTGAAATCTCGTGTATCTTGTTGCCTATTAATTTCACTCCAATCTTCCTGCACGTCAAAGGCACATTAATAAGTCTGCTCGTCATTCGAAACTTTATGTAAAATGACTTTGCATAATCAACGACATAAAAAGGATTCTCTTTATACGGAAAGGTTACACGGAATGAAAATTGGTTACTAAATGCGTTTCTGCGACGAATAACTCAATTTAATGCTCGAGTATTTTCAAACATGGAGATAAGACTAAAGGAAACGTAACTCACCAGAGAAGATGATTTGTTAGTCTAAGTCCCTTTGCCAGGATACACTTACGTTTTTGTTTGAAACCAGTTTGAATTTCATTTGAATAATTTATAAGCCATGTTAAACAAAATAGAATCTACGTTTCTTTCCTGGTGGTGAAACTACACCTATAATCTTCCACGCTCTGTCTTTTCTACCTTCATTGCCGTCCCTCAACATCTAAAACTTAAATTCTACTCAGTTAGCCCTTCAAACGCGGAGTTAAATCCCATCTGCCATTTGTTGGCATTATTACGAGCTCACCATATTCTCCACGTTAGCAGGGTAAGGGTTAAATTTATTCACAAAACACAATTTTCCAGTTTTGGATACGACAAAACCGAAGATTATTTGCTTATTGCCTGCATATTAATTACTGTATTAACGACTTTCTCGCGCTTCTAAGTATTTAAAACTAAATGAATTTAGTCCAACTTCTTTAATTACATTTCTTTAATTTCTTTATTAATATTATCTTGTACTGTACACTAAGGGGGGGACGCGGTAGCACAGTGGTTAAGGTACTGTGCTACAAATCGGAAGGTCGCTGGCTCGATTCCAAGTGGTGTCATTGGAATTTTTTTATTAACATAATCCTTCCGATCGCACTATGACCCTGGGGTCGACTCAGCCTCTCACAGAAATGAGTACCAGGAGCATTTCCTGGGGGTAAAAGCGGCCGGTGCGTAAGCCTGACAACCTTACCACCATCCTGTGTCATGTAATCTGGTAACCTTAACTTCCTGGAACTCTGTTGGCCACTCCGGGCCTGTAACGGGACTGCTTTAACTTTTACTCTACACTAAGGTCTTGAAGATATTCTCTTTACTTCAAGGTTCTTGGTGAAAATGATTGGAGGAATTGTCTCCTCACCTACTTAGCCACGTGCCCCAACTACCTCACTGTGATTCGATCTTGCTCATAATATTTTTCGAGGCAGGAAAATTCAAATGGCCTCGACTTTTGTAAATTTTTTCAAGCCTTCTCTTAATTCATCCCCCTTCGTTCCAAATACTTTTTTCTCATAGTCCTGCTTTTGAGTCGTCTAAGTCGATATTCCTCCGCCGATAATAGACATAAAGTTTCAAAATATTGAAGTTGAAAGGTACAATAACACGTACAGTTTGAGATGTTAAAGTATTTTTAATACAAAATATTCTGATGTTATAACTGAAAACACAAAATGACACCGATAAGTAGTTTGTGATCCGGAACTATTCAAAGAACTCAAAATGTTTATGAGATACGGCATTCTTCCCAGTACAGAAATTATACATAATTTGCTCCAATATAATTTGGAAAGCAACAAATTCGTAATAGATCTGAGAAAATTCTAAGATGAAAGTGTGCTTTTAGGTAGTTGGGTAAATAGAATTGTTCTGTATGCTGTATCATCAGTACCTTACGGACCATTTCTCATTAAAATCAGGGACACCCCTTGGTGGATTTCGAAAACTCACAAGAGGCTAACGTATTTCTTTGGTCAATTACCCTGCAAGGAAGTGCCTTAAGTACCAAATCCACTTGAACTCTTCTTAACGAAGGAATTATTGCGTCACTGCTCACATAAACTACGCTAAACTACGCTATACTAACATGCAGAAGACCTGAACCTAGTTCCAAATTTTGGCTATTAAATATTATGAGTGGAACAGGGTTTTGTAGCCTTACTTATGACAACAGTGATTCTAGTGGATATTAGCCATATTCAGAAGTAGCAATCATCATCATCATCATCATCATCATCATCTGCCTCCATGGATTAGGTCGTTTGACCTGTTCAGGCATCGACGCGTTGCCATCGTTCCCTTGAGTGCCACGATCTCTTCGTCCTCGGCGTTTGTAGTTGAGGGCGTGTTTCGGCAGTCTGTTGTTATCCATTCTCTCAAGGTGGTTGATCGAATTTTGTTTATATTTGGTTCTCACATCTTGTATTCCAGGGATCTCCAGTTCTTTTCTTATGATTTCGCTTCTTATTTTATCCAGTCTTGTGTATCCCTTAACACTTCTTACAAAGCGCATCTCTGTCGCTTCTAGGCCAGTCATGTCTCTCTTCGTGGCTCGCTACCATAAAGTAGTGATGGTCTAGCTACAACTTTATAAAATTTCATTTGGGTGTCTGTAAGAGTTTTCTTTAAATGTTTTCTGATAATGCCGCATATTCTTTGGTATTTGTTTACTTTTTTGTCAAAACGTGGTTCACCGTCTAAACTCCATTCGAATCCCAAATAATTAAATTGTTTCACTTTTTCTAATATCGATGCGTCTCTTTCTATTTTAGAGCGCATTAAGTGTTTTCCTTTAAAAGCCATCATTTTTGTTTTGTCCGTGGATATTTTAAGGTTATAGTCTTTACTCTTTTGGTTTAATACATAGACAGATTTCTGGAGTTTGTCTTCAGAGTCTTGTATTATTACTTGGTCGTCTGCGAAGAGTAATGTGTTAAGGTAGAAGTTTCATTTAAGCACTATACCAGCGTCAATTTGTTTCCAGTTTCTTAGCAATAATAATAATAATAATAATAATAATAATAATAATAATAATAAACTTATTTGGCCAACTGTAAGTTAACGATTATTTCTGTCCAATAATTTAGATGGATAGCAGTACATAGAGTGCTGGGCTCGAATAATTATAGCTGATAAAGAAAGAAGCCTCAAGCAAAATACGTGTGTACGTACGTAATAAAATATTGGTTGACATTATCAAACATTACGTATGCAGGTGATGTAACTTTCAGTGATACTTATAATGTGGAAGAGATATTAAATGAGATCCAAAATTGTGGCCAATTAACGAGTGAAATTTAACCACATTGTGATATAACACAAGGGACAATACTACTAACAGACTGTCAGCAAACAAAGAGGTGACCAAATTCTGCACAAGTATTTAAAACTTATAAACCTGAAACAATTCTGACCATCAACATCCAAATAGCTGTAGGGCTTGAAATGTGCCAATTTCTCAGGAAACTGATGTAAAAAATCTCTGGATTAAACTTCAATTCACTTTTTTAAACCAGTAAGAATAAATAAGACGGAAGATTATCATCTATGAAAGAACACGTGATGGTGGTGGTGGTGGTGGTGACGGTGGTGATGGTGGTGGTAGTAGTAGTAGTAGTAGTAGTGGTAGTAGTGGTGGTAGTAGTAATAGAGGTAGTAGTTGTGGCAGTATTAGTAGTAGAAGTAGTAGTAGTTAGTAGTATTAATAATAGTAGTACTTAGTAGTTAGTAGTAGCAATAGTAGTAGTAGGTAATAGTAATAGAAGAAGTAGGTAGTGGTAGTAGTAGTAGTAGTAGTAGTAGTAGTAGTAGTAGTAGTAGTAGTAGTAGTAGTGGTATGTAGTAGTAGTAATAGAAGTAGCAGCAGTAGTAGTAGTAATAGTAATAGTAGTAGCAGTAGTAGGTAGTAGTATTATTAATAGTAGTAGGTAGTAGCATCAGCAACAGTAGTAGTAGTAGTAGTAGTAGTGATTGGTTTGGAGCAGTGATAATGGTAGTAACTGCAGCAGAAGTCTCCCAACGCCGATATATTTCTGTGTCTAAATAATGTGCCTTCGGCCGCGTCTAGTATATGACTGCAAAATATTAATTAATTTGAAGATGATTGGTTAGTTTTATGATCTGGCCGTTTCAGTCCCAGAGAAATTGCTGTTGTATCAGTTTAAAAGATGACTGTGTGAGCCTCGAAACGAAGCTTGTTGTGGTCTGAAAGTGGAGAGACGCTGTTTTCCGCAAATAAAACTACGACAGTCCTGGGGGGAACATTACATTATACAGACTGAAATGGGTTTACTGTGTAGCAGTAAAAATTATACTATGTTTATATCTGTAGCACAGGATGTGTCTTAAGATTCCTGAATTGCTGCAGTAAAAGACATCTGAATTCAACTAACATCGAGACGAAGTAATGACTATGAAGATTTTCAGTATAGTAAACGCGCCTCTAGCGCCAACTGAAACCGTAACCTTTCAAAATTGCAACCATGACATCAGTTTTTTTTTGCTTATGAATTTAAGGAAGACCGAAGAAAAACTGGATGGAAGGTATAAGGAAGGCCATGAACGAGAGAAACTTAAATGAAGGCCAGTGGGAAGATAGGAAGCAGTGGAGTCTAGGCGTCGGACAACGTAGAGCAACGTTTTGAAACCGACATACATACATACATACAGGGAAATCAAACTCTCTCTGCATTTTCCGTCAAGAAATAACTACTTTCCCATATGAGACAAACTTAAATCTCTCTTACATTTGTGTCTGTTCTGTATTTTAATATTCAAACAAATAATGTTCAATAAAAATATACTATATTTGGGAATTAAACTTTCCGTATCATTATGTATAATGTTGGGAGCTTTTCCTTTATAATCCCTGTAAAACTTATATAATTTAAGGTTTGCTAAATAAGGACTACAAATGAATTCCAGCGAGGAACTGTGAATTAATGATAGGACCGACCTTGTCTCTTGTGATTAACACACAGCCGGTGCAATATGCGTACCGTGTAACCGTAACACCTAAGCCTTACTCAGCAGTTCGCTGTTCCGTGCAGGCTAGGCATGTCTGTTGATTCTGTTACCCTGTTATCCTGTTTGTGTTTGGGTCGTGAACAAGGACGAGACGCTTTCTACTTGCCCATCTCACTCTACGTGAAAGAAGGAGGCAAGTTCTGGCGATCCACGCTGTTGATCACGTTGTAACCGAGTCTGGACAGAATTTAATATTCAGAATTAATATTTAAAACAATTAAATGAGAGAAAATAATGTTCAAAGTTTAAATTTGTTGCGCAAAAATATTACATTTGCGGTAAAATAATATTAAATTTTACCCCTTTTTACACATAAGTGTCAAGTGGAAATGAGGTATAAATCCTCTTATTCTTAACCTTGTTATCAGAGAATGTTTGTAGACGTCTTCTCGTCCCTTGCGTTTTATCAACGGGGAAATATCCACCGTACTCATTTAATGGAAGGTAAATTTCTCATAAGGCTGGAAAAATTTGAAGAATTAAATTTCCTGCCACATTTGAGAGTCGAAACAACATTCCTCGGACATCCATCTCATAAGCCTAATCACTTTATCGGATATCTTCCCCGGATCCTGCATTTCCATCATAAAACAATAACAGGTTAATATTCTTCATGGTGAAAATCGCCGTTGACTCCAAGACTCATATGCAACACGCTAAACACAGTGTAAATTAGGAGATTGGGTGTTTGAGAACATGGTGTTGAGGAGAATATTTGGACCTAGGAGGGACGAGGTAACGGGGGAATGTTGGAGATTGCATAACGAGAAGCTAAATGATTTGTACTCCTCACCCAATATTGTGCGGGTGATAAAATCTAGAAGAATGAGATGGGCTGGGCATGTGGCGCATATGGGTGAGGAGAGGGGATGTATAGGGTCTTGGTGGGGAAACCGAAGGGAAGGAGACCACTGGAGAGACCTACGTGTAGATGGGTGGATAATATTAGAACGGATCTCCAGGAGGTGGGATGTGTGTATATGGACTGGATTGGGCTGGCCCAGGATAGAGACAGGTGGCGGACGCTTGTGAGTGCGGTGATGAACCTTCGGGTTCCGTGAAATGCGGGGAATTTCTTGAGTAGCTGCAAACCAGCTAGCTTATCAATAAGGACTCTGCACCATGGAGTAAGTTAGTATGCTAATGTAGACGGAATATTTAGGGCTCTACTGTAATTTAATGGGTCAGTATTTTTAATGTATATTTTTAAGTATCCCTGTATATTTAGGTTTCCGTTTTCCTGTACTTATACCTTCAGTTATTTTGGAAATTTCACTGTAATTCATTCTATATTCTTTTATAAATATGGACCATTTTGACTTCTAGATTAACATCCTTAAAGGCGAGAAAAATATACAAAAACATTTTTGTTGAGCGGCTGTTTTGAACAGCCAGTTTGTTGTAGTATTCTCTACATTATCATAATTTACTTTTACGTCAGAGGAGCACGGTAATTCAATGTCGCCTCTCAATTTTGTTTACCGAGAATATAGTGACATCTGGCGACGGTCAAACACAAATAAAAAATATTTGTTTAAACATCGCATCGCACAGAGCGGATTTTACAGCTCCATAATTACGTCACATTCGTATTATATGCTTCAACAAGCGGTAAATGTGCAACACGAAGTTAATACTTTCTGCACAAATTTAATTTTTTTTCGCTCAGCAGTTTTGTAATTAATAGTGATATAATTTTAATCCCTTATTATTTTTAATACAAATTTAAAGTGCGCCCAGTAGCTCAGTCGGTATGGCGACTGACTATGGGCTGGACGGTCCGGGATCGAATCCCGGTGGGAACGAGTTTTTCCGCCCGTCTAGACCGACCCTGGGTCCCACACAGCCTCCTGTAAAATGCGTGCCGGGTCTTTCCCGGGGTTAGAGGCGGCTGGGGCGTGGGGCTGACCACTACACCCCCATCTAGTGCCGAAAGGTCCTAGAATAGAGTAGATCTACTCACCCAAAGGGCCTGCGTGGTCTATAAAATGGGTAAAAGCCTACCCACAAATTTAAATTCTAGTGGAAAGTATCCGTATTTTCTCTCGTAACATAAAGAAGAGTTTAATTGTGCCATAGATTGTATTTGGGCCTTCACTATTTTGCTGAAAACACATATTTTCCCATAATAAATAAATATAAGTGAGATGAGCTGGATTTCCTGAAAACTATAAACTAAAATTCTACATATAATTTGTATAAATATTTTTATTAAAATTACTAAATTTCCTAAGATTTTTCTTAATTATTTGTAAGCCAACGGATGGTAAAAATAATAGTATATAAAATATAATTAAAAACGTCTTTTGTGTTTGGATATAATATGACTACAGGCAAGGATTTAATTTCGAATGTTGTGGACAAACCAAAATTATGAACAAAACAAGATTACTTTTTAGAAATTCATTTCTGGTTAGCTTTATGACTCTACTATTGACAGCATAATGATGGAACGTATATGGACTGAGTCTGTTTGAGTCCCGATGACTCAAAATATTGTAGGTGTCTAAGATCTGGGAAGAAACGGGAAGCACTACGTAAGGAGAGGATCCCTTTGTTTTACGTCTCCCAAGAGAAGGTCAGCGAATTCGAATTTTGGAGCACGAATGCGAATTTCAATAATCAACTAAAAATATTTTTCGAAATATATGATGATTGAAAGAACACTGAGAAGATCTATATGGTGAGGTAAATTCAGCCAAAAACACAACTATAAATATATGGCTAAATGATGGTATTTATTAGCAGTAGAAAAACTACATGTTTCGGCCTATAGCGGCCATTTCAGGTTTTGACAACTTTCTTGCTAAAAGATAAAATTTGACTAAATCTCATCATCATTTTACGTGCTTTTGTTAAGCTAGATTGGCGGGATGTCTGAATTGACTTGAGTTTACCTCACCATATAATTTAAACACACAACGGGGATGGTACACCTCAGAACTGAGAAGATCTAATTAGAGACGATTCAGGAACATTTAAAACACTTTAAAACACTCCGACATGTTTCGATCTTATCAGATCATCATCAGTGAGCTTTGTTCCTTGTTAAAGTTATATTACAGTATTAGCAATCCAATTCTTATTTGAAAACGAGGTGTTGTGGCAGCATATCATGATGTGTGGGAATGTGTTGTGGAGCAGTGGCTAGGTGTGCGTCGTACGACGCACACCTTGCTACTGCTCCACAACACATTCCCACACATCATGATATGCTGCCACAACACCTAGTTTGCAAATAAGAATTGGATTGTGAATACCGTAATATAACTTGAGCAAGGAACAAAGCTCCTTGATGATGATCTGACAAGAACGAAACATGTCGGAGTGTTTTAAAGTGTCTTAAAGTGTTTTAAAAGTGTTTATATGAAATTGTATGTGCATTCGTTGGTTGATAGATTGAAGTAATTCTACAAAAATGCACGGTGCTACAATAAGATTTCGGCTACTGTTATTAACAATTTTTGTTTTTTGTATTTACTCTAATTACAGAGGAAGATTTTAAATTAATGTAAACGAGACCTCGTTTTTGTCTATGAAAACTTTTATAGACAAAAACGAGATTTCGTCGAATAATAAGAATAACTTCACATATTGTACCATACCATATATTGTATAGTTTCCTCGATAAAGATTTACGACCTGATGATGGCCCAGTGAAGACAGCCGAAACAAGTAGTCACCTAAACTAGACCTTTTAAAACATATCATAGATGCTCTAGTTGTGTTTAATTTACGTTCATTTATAATTGTATCTAGCACAACAGGGATGGCCCACTCAAGATTACAGAGGACGAATTGATGAAGTTTAAAGGAAAATATTATGCAGTATTTAGTCTTGTACCTTAAGCCCCTGTTTCCTTTAGGAGACGTGACGTACAGTGGATGGATTGGAATGTTAATGTCTAGCTGGCGGCTCTAAACCGATTGACTACGGGGATACAGACTTGGTTCTGCACGCGCGACTTCGCAAGAGACCCGTTTTGCAGAAAACATTAGTTACTTAGTTGAGAGATTTCCCAAACTTTACAAAACTTTTGCGCCTTTGGTGGGTCATAATTTCTACCCTATTCTGAGCAAGTGTTATAGGTTCAATACTAAGCAGATAATAAATTTCATTTAATTGCTATCAAAATTTCGTTAAATTCAAATGTGAAATTTGATGTTTGAGATACCATTTCCAGTCCCAGTAAACAAGGAGTTCTGAAAAATTATGCGCCAAAATATTTGTACTGTTCATTAAACTTTTGGAGCCGGAATTATTTTTTTAAATTTTAGCACACACTGTATATAAAATGTGAATAAAACAGGAACCAAATATGTTAGAATTATGAAACAAACTGCATTTTGAAGAGAAAAAAAAACGGAGAGTATATACCATGTTTAAAATATT
>Ga0123355_10008266_pt1 | contig 15723 bp, 13 predicted proteins | sample TergutEmb28metaG_3_FD_89872 | JGI IMG/M metagenome (GOLD analysis project Ga0123355, IMG submission 89872) | Embiratermes neotenicus P1 segment gut microbial communities from Petit-Saut dam, French Guiana - Emb289 P1 | ecosystem: Host-associated > Arthropoda: Insects > Digestive system > Gut ... | reverse complement strand
TGTAATGCCGATGTACTGCAGTAGACGCTGTCTGTAATGCCAATGTACTGCAGTACACGCTGTCTGTAATGCCGATGTACTGCAGTAGACGCTGTCTGTAATGACGATGTACTGCAGTAGACGCTGTGTGTAATGCCGATGTACTGCAGTAGACTCTGTGTGTAATGACGATGTACAGCGCTAAACGCTGTCTGTAATGCCGATATACTGCAGTAGACGCTGTCTGTAATGCCGATGTACTGCAGTAGACGCTGTCTGTAATGCCAATGTACTGCAGTACACGCTGTCTGTAATGCCGATGTACTGCAGTAGACGCTGTCTGTAATGCCAATGTAATGCAGTAGACACTGGCTGTAAGGACGAAATACTGCAGTAGACGCTACTTATAAAGCAGATGTACTGCAGTAAACGCTGTCTGTAATGCCGATGTAGTGCAATAGACTCTGGCTCTAATGCCGAAATAATGCAGTAGACGCTGCCGGTAATGCTGATGTACTGCGCTAAACGCTGCATGTAATGCAGATGTATTGCGGTAAACCGTGACGGTAATGCCGATGTACTGCAGTAGACGCTGGCAGTAATGGCGATGTACTGCAGTAGACTCTACCTGTAATGCCAATGTACTGCGCTAAACCGTTCTGTAATGCTGATGAATTGCGCTAAACGCTGTCTGTAATGCCGATGTACTGCAGTAGACGCTGTCTGTAATGCTGATGAATTGCGCTAAACGCTGTCTGTAATGCCGATATATTGCGTTAGGCGCTGGCTGTAATGCCGATGTACTGCGCAAAACGCTGTCTCTATTGCCGATGAATTGCGCTAAATGCTGTCTGTAATGCCGATTAATTGATTTAGACGCTGTATGTAATGCCGATGAATTGATTTAGACGCTATATGTAATGCCGATGTACTGCGTTAGACGCTGTCATTTATGCTGATGTGCTGCTGTAATCGCTGTCTGTAATGCCGATGTACTGCGCTAAACGCTGTCTGTAATGCCGATGAACTGCGCTAAACGCTGTCTGTATTGCCGATGTACTGAGTTAGACGCTGGCTTTAACGCCGATGAACTGCGTTAAACCCTGTCTGTAAGGCGGATGAACTTCGCTAAACCCTGTCTGTAATGCCGCTCTACTGCGTTAGACGCTGTCTGTAATGCCGATGTACTGCGCTAAACGCTCTCTTTAATGCCGCTGTACTGCTGTAAACGCTGTCTGTAATGCCGATGTACTGCGCTAAACGCTCTCTTTAATGCCGCTCTACTGCGATAAACGCTGTCTCTTAAGCCGATGTACTGCGCTAAACGCTTTCTGTAATGCTGATGTACTGCGTTAGACGCTGTCTGTAATGCCGATGTACTGCGGTAAACGCTGTCTCTAATGCCGATGTACTGCGATAAACGCTGTCTGTAATGCCGATCTACTGCGGTAAACGCTGTCTGTAATGCCTACATACTGCGGTAAACGCTGTCTGTAATTCAGATGTACTGCGCTAAACGCTGTCTGTAATGCCGCTGTACTGCTGTAAACGCTGTATCTAATGCCGATGTACTGCCGTAAACGCTGTCTGTAATGCCTTTTCGCTGCGGTAAACGCTGTCTGAAGTGCCGATGTGCTGCGTTAGATGCTGTCTCTAATGCTGATTTACTGCGTTAGACGCTGTCTCTAATACCGATATACTGCTGTAAACGCTGCCTCTAATGGCGTTTTACTGCGGTAAACGCTGTCTGTAATGCCGATTTATTGCGGTAAAAGCTGTCTCTAATGCCGATGTACTGCAGTAAACGTTGTCTGTAATGCCGATTTACTACAGTAAACTCTACGGAATACCGCCTGACTTTATGCAGAGCCCAATTTGTTTCGGCAAGTGCAGCAGCGTCTCCTTGAGACGGAGCATTCACGTCGCCTGCTGTCTGTTCTAACACCAAACAATAAAACAATGCATGCTTGTCATGCAGCGTTGAAATCAATATCAGAGATCGGTCTACTGTCGTCGGTGATGATAAGTACTGGCAGTCAAGTTGGCAGATCAGAGGTTTGGAAGTTCACTGTCGACTGCCCTACTGGGGCTGCTCTAAAGGGTGACACTTGCTGTCTTGCTGTGAGGCAGAGATTGTCGCGTCACAAAGGAGTTTTAACACGCACGGAGGAAGATTTCTAGCGTTTGCTGATGGTGGATTGGACGTGGAGGATCTCTTGCGTGTTTCCTTCTCTCGTGAGATGTAATTCCCGTGGGTTGTTTTCTGTGGGGATGTTTAGACAGTCCCTGCTAAAGCGAATCAAAATCTTATGGCGAGTCTCAGCCAGCTGTAAGTAAGGGCGATAACAATATGTGGAGTCACGTTTCGAGAAAGTACCATTTGGCGCTCTGAGAGTGCTTCACATGTGTACCGAAACCACGGCGCACCCATTGTTCTGTCATTTGGCGGTGGCACGTGTCCGGTGAACTGGACGCCTCAATGTGTACGTTGTGTAAAGCCTCGACATAGATTTTAGAACCAGGTGTCACACTACGGACAGCTTGCGCGCGGATTTCACTTCACCTTCCGTATGACTAAAATTTGATTGACGTCATTAAGCAGAAATTGGCAAGACCGACGACCTTGCCGACAGCACACCTGTGCAAGGGAAGGAAATTAGGCGGCAGAAAAACGAGAAGAGATGCTACTCTGAGTGCCCTGTAGTGTTAATCACTGCCGTCCTGTTGTACAGACAGTAATATTATTCGGTTCGCTTCGCGTGACAGACAGAGCATCAGTCAGCGTGTTCGCGTGCGTGCGCACTGACTTGATGTATGGACATAATTTTGCTGCCAGGTTAATTACGTTGTCACGAATTCACGCAACGGTTCTTCTGCTTCAGTTCTTGCATCCTGGTCTATTTAATGACTTTTCTCATTTTGATAAGTTACATAACATTGAACGACTTGGAGAATGCGTCTGATATTTTTAGAAATGTCAAGACGAACAGCAGCCGTGGAGCAGACCGGAATTTCTATACAGGAAGTCGTTGGACAGCATATTAATGCAACCGGAAACAGAAGTACGGGATATAAAGAGAAACAGCTTTGTAGCAGTGTAAGGAGAAGTGACTGTCAGTTTAGGGCTTGATGTAAAATTTCAGCAGTTCCTTAGCGAAAGAAACGCTAAAATTTCCGCTAGGAATTGCGGATATCCGACTGAGATACGAACCCGAGACCCGCAAGTTTGCTAACCACTCAGACGGCACATCCGGTACGCAGTGCTGGGGAACATCTATATTCGGAGAAGTGGGAAATGGAAATTGTGTCCATACCTTTGACCCATAACATGATGGTGGAAAGAGGAATTTGCTGGGGACGACGTATAGGATTTTATGGTTACTTAGACGTCGGAATTGAGTCGCGACCGGAATTAATGGGGTTTCTGGTGTTCTGCGAGGGCTTGAGATTCTCGTTCTGGCGTTGAAGAGGGTGGCCATCTTCTTTGACATGACGCCGTGTGTATTGGTATATGTAGTTACCGACGTTTCGGACGAGCTGGCTGTCTGTACTATAACCCTTTGGCCCTGGAGCTGAACATTTACAGTATAGCACACCACTAATGTAAAATGTGAATATTTTATGAACCAAGAAGAGTAACATTAGGAAATACAAGACATTTTCTGGAGGAATAAACAAAGATGGCGAGAGAAAGTCTAAAAAAAGTAAATATATTTGTTGACTAAATATATAAAAAGTGTACTCTGGGGAGTAGGTAGTCTGTCCTATATATAGGATGATAGTGCCTAAAAGTTAAACATATTACTTCCCAGAATTTGGAGGCAGCAGATTATACCAGTCTACACGGCGTAATATGCTGGAAGACTTGAATATCCGTGTTCAATACACTTGATTTTGTTTTAGCATATCATGTTGTATATGGATAACTTTCAAATTTTTATTGCTCTGTCTGACATGTTTCTTATTTGGAATGGTTTGAAACAAGGAGATGCTCTATCGCCACTGCTTTTCAACTTTCCTTTAGAATTTGACATTAGGAGGGTTCAGGTAAACCGGGATGGCTTGAAATTAAACGGTACACATCAGCTTATAGTTTATGTTGATGACGTTAATATATTGAGAGGAAGTGCACAAAACATAGACGCTTTGGTAGTCACTAGTAAGGAGATTGGGCTAGAAGTGAATGCTTGTAAAACTACGTACATGGCCATGTCTTGAGATCAGAATGCAGGACGAAGTCACAGTATAAAGACTGATAATAGTCCCTTTGAAATGGTGGAATAGTTCAAATATTTGGGAACAACCTTAACATATCAAAATTTAATTCAAGAAAAAATGAACAGATTGAAGTCAAGCAATGCTTGCTATCATTCGGTGCAGAATGTTTTGTGTTAACAGTTTGCTGTCCAGGAATATAAAGATTACGATATGCAGAATTGTAGTTTTATTATTATTATTATTAATAATAGTATTAAGATGGATCGTCAGGAAGTCGGATGTGTAGGTATGGATTGGATCGATCTGGCTCAGAATAGGGACAGGTTGCGGGCACTTGTGAATGCGGTAATGAACCTTTGGTTTCCCTAAAGTGGGGGAATTTCTTGATTAGCTGAGAACCGGTTAGCTTCTCAAGAAGGACTGTGTTGTATGGAGTAAGTGAGTAAGGAAGTAAGTAAGTAAGTAAGTAAGTAAGTAAATAAGTAAGCAAGTAATCAAATTGCATGACGTGTCGATTCCTAGGACGCCTGATGACGCTGGTTGATTCATTCACATTTTTATACTTGTGCTTTCTGCAACCGCATGAAGTAGCCGTCGGTCCCACTGGCCGCGCGGTCTACGGCCGCTCGCCTACTTAGATCGTGGGTTCGAATCCCACCGGGGGCATGGGTGTTTGTCTGTTGTAATTGTTGTGTGTTGTCAGGTAGAAGTCTCTGCGACGACCTGATCACTCGTCCAGAGGAGTCCTACCGACTGTGATGCGCCGATGTGTGTGATCTAGAAACCTCGTGAATGAGGAGACCATGGCCAGCGTTGGGCCGCAGCGCCACAAGGGGGAATGAACTAGCCTGTAATTAGAAATGGTTGTCACGTCTAATTTGGGGAATTTCCGCGGAAATTTTGTAAAGAAGCTGAGTAAAACCCCGAATATTTACCGCTGCGCCAGTAAATCAACCAGTCGGTAGGCTGCTGAAGTTTCCACGCCTTCAAGACGGTATGACATTGTTTGCTTTTTTGGGAATGCAACTGTTGACATCTTGCAGGTATTGCAGCGATAATCTGCAGAACTGCTAGCTGTCAGTAGCACACCAGTCCCTGTGCACATCACGTAGAGGTCAGTAGAGCAGTCTCTATGCACACCACGTAGCGATAGTACAGCAGTCCCTGTGCACGCCACGTAGCGACAGTACAGCAGTCCCTGTGCACACCACGTAGCGGTCAGTACAGCAGTCCCTGTGCACACCACGTAGCGACAGTACAGCAGTCCCTGTGCACACCACGTAGCGATAGTACAGCAGTCCATGTGCACGCCACGTAGCGACAGTAAAACAGTCCCTGTGCACGCCACGTAGCGACAGTACAGCAGTCCCTGTGCACGCCACGTAGTGACAGTAGAGCAGTCCCTGTGCACGCCACGTAGCGACAGTACAGCATTCCCTGTGCACAATACGTAGGCGTATTCGATATCGGAGATATAGCTCCACATTCTTAAACACTGACTTGGATGGAGGATAGCTCCTGCCACTTTACTTGTGCGAACTGTCCTGGTACCCTTGGAATAGGGGGGCCGCGATAGCTCAGTCAGTATAGCGACTAGCTACGGGCTGGACGGTCCAGGGATCGAATCCCGGTAGAGGCCAGATATTCCGCAGCCGTCCAGACCGACCCTTGGGCCCACCCAACATTCTATACAATGTGTACCGGGTCTATACCGGGGTAAAGCGGCCGGGCCGTGGCGTTGAACACCCACACCTAGTAGCGAGGTTAAAGAAAGAGTATAGCTATACGTCTACTCCCCCTCTGGACCTTCGTGGACTCTTCTAGGGTGAACATTACATTTACCTTTACTTTACCCTTTGAAAAGGGGCTAGGTGGGCCCCATGGTCGGTCTGAACATTTTGGAAAGGGTAAATACCCTTACGGGTGCCGGCAATCGGACGACGGGGCCTGGGTCCTGCAGCCTGGCCTAGTCATTGTAGTGACTGAGCTATTTCGGTTCTATCCCTGAGGACCGTAATGGTGACGTGACCATCACGTTCACAACTGTGACGGTCAGTGCTCGTGACTGTAGCATCCCAGATATCTGATGACGTAAGAGTCGTGCATTGCCAGCAAGGCAATCCTGTGTGCAGCTGTCGGTCTGGTGTGTGCATGTGTGTGAATACAGTGTTCTGACAGCACAGTGCGGCTAGTGCAGCTCAGAGCAGTCCGGCGCAGCCTTGCGGAAATAATGTGACAATTGAATGCGTGCCTGTGAGAGAGAACATTGCGTTCTCAGATGCAGAAGTGCATCGAACGCGTACTGTAAAGGTTAAGAATTTTACGTGCAGCAGTGGCGTTCGTAATGCAGTTATGTTGTAAAACCTGAGTAGTTTGACGTTCAGGTGACCGTGCATCGTGAAAAATTCTTATGATAATACCAACTAGAATTACTAATTTGTCAAATTTATTTTTGGAATAAAACTCTACATGTTTCGGACAGTTCCTCTGTCCATCATCAGCAGTTTTTCACTGTACACAAGTAACGGTATATGTCATACAGCTTGCGAGCAGGATCAGGACAGAACTGCATTTCTGTTCTGAACCTGCACGCAAGCTGTATGCCATAACATTGCTGTGTGTACAGTGAAAAAATGCTGATGATGGACAGAGGTTATTTCCGAAACATGTAGAGTTTTATTCCAAAAAAGTTTGAGAATTAGTGCATCTAGTTGGTTTTATTGTAAGAATGATGATGGACAGAGGAACTAACCGAAACATGTAGAGTTTTGTTCCAAAAATAAATTTGACAAATTAGTGCACATAGTTGGTTTTATTGTTGAATGATGATGGAGAGAGGAACTGTCCGAAACCTGTAGAGTTTTATTCCAAAAATAAATTTGATAAATTAGTGCATCTATTTGGTTTTATTGTAAGAATGATGAAAGACAGAGGAACTGTCCGAAACATGTAGAGATTTATTGCAAAATACTTTTGAGAAATTAGTGCATCTAGTTGGTTTTATTGTAAGAATGATGATGGACGGAGAAACTGTCCGAAACATGTAGAGATTTATTGCAAAATACTTTTGAGAAATTAGTGCATCTAGTTGGTTTTATTGTAAGAATGATGATGGACGGAGGAACTGTCCGAAACATGTAGAGATTTATTGCAAAATACTTTTGAGAAATTAGTGCATCTAGTTGGTTTTATTGTAAGAATGATGATGGACAGAGGAACTGTCCGAAACATGTAGAGTTTTATTGCAAAATAAATTTGAGAACTTAGTGCATCTCTTTGTTTTTATTGTAAAATTGATGATGGACAGAGAAACTGTCCGAAACATGCAGAGTTTAACCCAAAAATATACTTGAGAAATTAGTGCATCTGGTTGGTTTAATTGAAAGAATGATGATGGACAGAGAAACTGTCCGGAACATGTAGAGTTTTATTCCAAAATAACTTTGAGAAATTAGTGCATCTACTTGGTTTAATTTTAAGAATGATATTGGACAGAGGAACTGTCCGAAACATGTAGAGTTTTATTCCAAAAACAATTTGACAAATCAGTGCAACTATTTGGTTTTATTGTAAGATTTTATCACGATGCACGGTCAGCTGAACGTCAAAAGCTGTACGCTATGTTATCGTGCATCTATATAAGCAGCCTGGTCGCTGACAGGATGTCTTTGATTCAAGTCTTCCTGAGGATGGACATTTGTTTGTTCGAAATATCTCGAAGACATTGTATTCGAATTAAAACATTGTGGGTTCTTCTCACATGTGCATATCACAAAGCGTAGTTCTGTAAACAGCAAGTTAACCGTGGACAATTCTGAAGACAGCAAACTGCTGCGGTAAGTAATGAGACAGATGTGCATCAGTTGACATTCTAACACCTTTCTTAAACACCAAACTTAATGTTGTAACTTCGGATACATATTTTACAGTGAAATTCAATGACGGCTTGCTTTTAGGCCGAAACACGCAGCTGCGATGTAAAACAAGATATTTTGTTTCGTTAGTAATATTCTGTCAGCTGACCGTTCTACACTGCAAACGCAAACAGCTCTCCTTAAATTTTAAGCTCATGGTTCGGTGCATCGTAATTCAATGTTAATAAATATCCAACTACATGCAAAAATTAGCAGATATTTAATTACTGCAAAGCTACTCTACCTGTTCCGGGTGTCACAGCACCCATCATCAGGAGTACTAAAAACTGTAACCCGTACAGGCCACGTTGGATGGAAGTAGCTTTACCAGTATTATGACCTGTACCGGAGGCTGCGGTTACAGTTTTTAGTACTCCTGATGATGGGTGCTGTGACACCCGAAACATGTAGAGTAGCTTTGCAGTAATTAAATATCTGCATACTGTTGCATCTGGTTGGATTTTTATTAATATTGATCAGCAAATAACTCTCTCATGTCAGTGTTTGAATTGGCTGTGCTAATCTCTGTTTCTGTTAGCCATGTTCTGGTTGTTTCACTAAGTGACAGTTACTATAGCGTGTATGTCTTCTGCTGCAATTAAGAGCACACAGCCTTACTGAGGCGCTGAATCTCCTGCGGTCTGAAAACAGTGCCGGCCTTACACTGCTGTATCACTGGGTGACACAAAGCAACATATTTGGGTGTGTTATGTATCAGGAAATCAAGCAGCTACAGCCCAACACTGATTGTTTGTACGTACGTCTGCCCACCGATCTGTACACTGTGTATGCCCGCAGGCAACTGCACTCGATTCAAGGGACAGGACATTTTTGTACATTCGAAAGTATTAGTACAGTATATCGATATATTTCAAGCGATAATACATACTAAATTAATTTATTGTTCTGCAACAATATATTGTAGGTATGGATTTGTAATTCATTGCTGCCTTTTTGGGTGCGTGGGTCACACTGCGGGGAGAACATTGGTTGTTGTTGTTTGAGAGTGGGGTGCTGAGGGGTATATCTGGACCGTGTTTGAGAACAGGGTGCAGAGAGGTATATCTGGAGCGTGTTTGAGAACCGGGTGCAGAGAGGTATATCTGGAGGCTGTTGAAGAACAGGGTGCAGAGAGGTATATCTCGAGCGTGTTTGAGAACCGTGTGCAGAGAGGTATATCTGGAACGTATTTGAGAATAGAGTGCAGAGAGGTATATCTGGAGCGTGTTTGAGAACAGGGTGCTGAAGGGTACATCTGGAGCGTGTTTGAGAAAAGGGTGCAGAGAGGTATATTTGGAGCGTGTTTGAGAATACGGTGCAGAGACGTATATCTGGAGCGTGTTTGTGAACAGGGGGGCAGAGGGGTATATCTGGAGCGTGTTTGAAAGCAGGGTGCAGAGGGGTATAAAAAGAGCCCGTTTGAGAAGAGGGTGCAGAGAGGTATATCTGGAGCGTGTTTGAGAACAGGGTGTAGAGAGTTATATCTACAGCGTGTTTGAGAACAGGGTGCAGAGGGGTATATCTGGAGCGTGTTTGAGAACAGGGTGCAGAGAGGTATATCTGGAGTGTGTTTGAGAACAGGGTGCAGATGGGTATATCTGGAGCTTGTTTGAGTAAAGGGTGCAGAGGAGGATATCTGGAGCATGTTTGAGTACAGGGTGCGGAGGGTTATATCTGGAGCGTGTTTAAGAACACGGTGCAGAGGGGTATATCTGGAGCGTGTTTGAGAACAGGGTGCAGATATATATATCTGGAGCGTGTTTGAGAACAGGGTGCAGATGGGTATATCTGGAGCTTGTTTGAGAACAGGGTGCAGAGGAGTATATCTGGAGCTTGTTTGAGAACAGGGTGCAGAGGAGTATATCTGGAGCGTGTTAGAGAACAGGATGCAGAGGGTTATACCTGGAACGTGTTTACGATCAGGGTGCAGAGGGGTATGTCTGGAGCGTGTTTGAGAAGAGGATGCAGAGGTTTATATCTGGAGTGTGTTTGAGAATGGGGTGAAGGGGTTATATTTGGAGCGTTTTTGAGAAAAGGGTCCTGAGGGTATATCTGAAGCGTGTTTGAGAACAAGGTGCAGAGGGGTATATCTGGAGCGTGTTTCAAAACAGGGTGCAGAGGGGTATATCTGGAGCGTCTTTGAGAACAGGATGCAGAGGGGTATATCTGGAACGTGTTTGAGAACATGGTGCAGAGGCATATATCTCGAGCGTGTTTGAGAACAGGGTGCTGAGGGGTATATCTGGAGCGTGTTTGAGAACAGGGTGCAGAGGTGTATTTCTGGAGCGTGTTTGAGAACAGGGTTCAGAGAGGTTTATCTGGAGTGTGTTTGAGAAGAGGGGGCACAGGGTATAGCTGGAGCCTGTTTGAGAAGAAAGTGCAGAAGTTATATCTGGAACGAATTTGAGTATAGGGTGAGGAGTGGTATATCTGGAGCGTTTTTGAGAAAAGGGTGCTGCAGTGTATATCTGGAGCGTGTTTGAGAACACGGTGCAGAGGGGTATATCTGGAGCATGTTTGAGAACAGGGTGCAGAGGGTTATATCTGGAGCGTGTTTGAGAATAGTTTGACAAGGGTATATCTGGAGTGTGTTTGAGAAAAGGGTGCAGAGGGGTATATCTGGAGTGTGTTTGAGAACAGGGTGCTGAGGGGTATATCTGGAGCATGTTTGAGAATAGTTTGCGCAAGGGTATATCTGGAGTGTGTTTGAGAAAAGGGTGCTGAGGGGTATATCTGAAGCGACTTTGAGAACAGAGTGCAGAGGGGTATACCTGGAGCGTGTTTGAGAGTAGGGTGCAGAGGGTTATATCAGGAGCGTGTTTGAGAATAAGATACTGAGGGGTATAACTGGTGCGTTTTTTAGAACAGGGTCTTGAGCGGTATATCTGGAGCGTGTTTGACAATAGGTTGCAGAGGGATATATCTGGAGCGTGTTTGAGAAAAGTGTGCTGAGGGGTATATCTGCAGCATATTTGAGAACAGCGTGCTGAGGGGTTTATCTGGAGCATATTTGAGAACAGCGTGCTGAGGGGTATATCTGGAGCCTTTTTGAGAATAGGTTGCTGAAGGGTATATCTGGAGGTTGTTTAAGAACACGGTGCAGAGGGTTATATCTGGAGCGCGTTTGAGAACAGGGTGCAGAGGGTTATATATCGAGCGTGTTTGATAGTAGGGTGCAGAGGTGTATATCTAGACCTTGTTTGAGAATACGATGCTGAGCGGTATATCTGGAGCGTTTTTGAGAACACGGTGCAGAGGTGTATATCTCGAGCCTGTTTGAGAAAAGGGTCCTGAGGGGTATATTTGGAGCATATTTGAGAACAGGGTGCTTAGGGGTATATCTGTAGCGTGTTTGAGAGTTGGGTGCAGAGTGGTATATCTGGAGCGTATTTGAAAATAGGCTGCAGAGAAGTATATCTGGAGCGTGTTTGAGAACAGGGTGCGGAGGATTATATCTGGAGCGTGTTTGAGAGTAGGGTGAAGAGTGTTTTATCTGGAGCGTGTTTGAGAACAGGGTGGGGAGGTGTATATCTGGAGCGTGTTTGAGAGTAGGATGCAGAGTGGTATATCTGAAGCGTGTTTGAGAACAGGTTGCGGAGGAGTATATCTGGAACGTGTTTGAGAGTAGGGTGCAGAGTGGTATATCTCAAGCGTGTTTGAGAACAGGTTGCGGAGGAGTATATCTGGAGCGTGTTTGAGGGTAGGGTGCGGAGTGGTATATCTGGAGCGTGTTTGACAATAGGGTGCAGAGGGGTATATCAGGAGCGTGTTTGAGAGTAGCGTGCATAGTGTTATATCTGGAGCATATTTGAGAACAGGGTGCAGAGGGGTATATCTGGAGCGTATTTGAGAGTACGGTGCGTACTTTAGAGGAAGGTTGGAGGATATAGAATCACAGCGGGAATCGAATTTCGTACTCCGTACTGACGGACTACTGTACAAAGGAGGCAAATTGTTCGAGGCAAAATTAGTTGTACCTGAGACGCTGATTAGGCCAATTATTCAGATGCATCATGACAAGTTGTTCGCTGGACTCCAAGGTATTAAACGAACCAGTGATTTGTTGAAGTTGCATTATTACTGGCCAAATATGAACAGAGACGTGGAGAACTATGTACAGCAGTGTGAGTCATGTTCCAAATTTAAGGTTGGGAAGAATCCAACCGCTCCTCTAGGAGAATTTCCGGAGACCAGCTACCCATTCGAACTACCATCTCTGGATATTTGTGGACCTTACCCGGAAACGAAGCGAGGAAATCGGTACCTGCTTACGTTTATTGATCATTTTAGTCGATACCCGGAGGCGATTCCCCTTCCGCGGCAAGATGCACCGACGGTGGCTCGAGCCTTGGTTACGGAGATGTTTTCAAGGCTGGGTTGCCCTCGAACCATCGCTTCGGATAGAGGAACCAGCTTCATGTCCGAACGTTTCCAGGAAATGTGTAAACTCCTGCAGGTCAAGCGGATCAATTCGATATCCTTTAATCCGCAGATGCAAGGGAAAGTTGAAAAATTCCATCTGGGACTCAACCAGAGTATGAGTCACTATGTCAATAAGTACGGAGATGATTGGGACGAATTTGTCAACTACGCTTTAATGGCTCACCGTGCAGTGCCCCACTCCACCACCAGGTACAGCCCCTTCTACTTATTGTATGGTAGGGAGATGCGACTTCCGGCAGAAGACGATTTGACCACTGAGAAATTTGTGACGGTAGACGGCGCCAGCCGCCAGGATTCAGTACAGCACCATTTGGATACGTAGGCCGATAGACTTAAGGAAGCTTATCAGGTGGTTAGAGAAAACAACAAAATGGGCCGAGAAAAGCAGACGAAGTATTACGACCGGGGGACAAAACTGGTAACTTTCCAACCAAGAAATATGGAATATTTGAAGGAGATGGTGAACAGGAGAAAGAAATGCGCGAAATTTAGAATGAGATGGAAAGGGCCTTACAAGGTGAATCGGCGTTTGTCGGATCTAAATTGCTTGGTGAAACTGTCGAAGACTAAAGAAATTGTTGTTAATGAGAATAAGACGAAGAAGTGTTTTCGACAAACCGCTTTGCGACCGACGACCGAGCCACGGAGGAGACGCAACAGGGCAGAGGACAAACTTGAGACTTTAGAAACGTATGGGACAAGATACACTAGGCCGGACTTACAAAACCCCTTTTCAGATGCTGCTAGGAAAGACGCGACAGAGAATTTGACCCAGGACTCTGACTTTGAACCGTATCACCACTCACACACACGAGCTTCCAGCTGTGAAGCTACCGATGTACAGGAGGGTAGGAATGCATCATCAAAGTACCATGTAGGAAAACAGACAGGTGAATGTCACCGGGACGTAGATGATAGCCCCAAGTAAGTGAGGGAGAGGGAGGAACAATGTCGAAGCCATTATGCACCGAGCAGATAGGAACAGAATCTATCCCTAACGACCCCCTTGAAGTTGAAGATGTTATCAACGCGAGTGAGAAGGCAGAGAGTACGCCTAGGTATAACTTGTGACTCCGTTTGGAAGAAACGTTTAGGTTTCTAATAGAATTATTGTTTTATTTGCTATTTTTTACGGGCAGGATGTATTTTGTGGACTGTGTTTATATTTGCTAACCGTAGTGTTACTTTACGGGAAGGAATTTAACTGAATTGGGACGTTATGAGTTATGCGTCCCGCTTTTTTTTTTTTTTTTCAAAAAAAGAAATTATCGGTTGTATCAATTGGAGGAGGCAGAGAATAACTTCGTACTACCTTTAAATATGTGATCTTGAAGATGTTCAGTATCAGGATACTAAGTTCTGATGCGATTAGCCCACCAGGTGATTGAGTGGCATGCATTGTAATGAGTAACCAATCATAGGAAATAGTTGTGTAGAATATGCCTTGGCCAATGAAAGCAGTCACAAGTAAGTGTATTCCCTTATATCGAGCCAGTCTATGTTTTAGTAGAAAAAAAAGACGGCAATGTCACCTCACGTACGATGGCAGATGTTGAGACATTTTTGTTTAAACTTCTTTATTTTGTTTCGTTTGCATTTTGATTTACTAGTTAATGTACGACGCTTGGAGATTTTTTTAAAATTTACTTGGTAGGCATGTGTGAGCGTATAGAACGCTCTTTTCGATCCATAGTCTGCCCTCGTCTGTCGCTCTATTCGAGGTTAGCAGAGGACGGGAACCAACACAAGTGATGAAATCTGCTTTGAGTTACATGTTGCATACAATGTACCCAGGAGCACCCCAGCCACCGTTGGGGGAGACGACACACCTACATCACAGCCGATGGTTACAACTGTGAACAGCGTGTTCTTGGAAAACTGTGAAATTCCGAAGTGTAACATATTGCGGTAGATTAACGGAACTTTATTGCTTGGTAACATATGAGGACGGTATTTGCTACAGCTATATGTTATAATGTTAAACTGGCTTAAATGGAAGAGGTTTCGGCATCTATTAGGGCTTCGAAGTGTGAATACAGTGACATCAACTGAACCAGAGTGAGAAGAAACTGTGCCCGATGGGTATTGGATTCCACAGATGTGAACAAGATGCTGATGGGCATGCCCGTGTAATCCCGAAATCGCCATGAAATACGAAGAAGTTACCGGTCCAGCAGAGATATAATATTTAACCCTTTTGACACTGGTTAATCGGTCACATAAATTGTCCATTGCGGAAGACCAGTTGGAATTGAAGCCTGGAGGTGTAATTCATGGTGGTGAGACTGATTGTCCCAGGAATGGGTGCAGTCTGAGAGAGACTAGGGTCCTGCCGGCACACCTTACCTTGGCTGAGAAGACGTGCTGCTGTGTCTTCTGGAAGTGACTTCAAAATTGCCACGACATTCGTCAGACGTCAGCGTGTTGTTTGTCGGATGACAAACTATTTGATGTCTCATCATTACTGACGGATAAGCAGTACTACACCTGGAAACTGATTATATCAAGGATTTCCCAGAGGAATCGTCCTGTTCTTCGTTTGGAGACGCAACCAGTGAAACATGGAAGTTACGTGAATGGACAGTTAGCAGCAGATGGAAGGGAGCAGAATACCGCGAAAGCCGTTTGTTGGAGAAGTTAACAAGCACCTGTGGATGAACTTAATTCGCTATCTAATGCAGTATGTTGTTTTTTTATTTGATGCTACGGATGTTTTGAAATACCGGAATGTGATTCTCGCCCTAACTACCCGCCTTCTATAATATGTAGGTTAATTTAATTAAAGTCTAGATGTAAAATGATAACCGAGTTAAGGCTGTAGACAGACGAAAGAGCGTACGAAGAATAGTTGGGGATTGAATGAAAATCCCACCTGTTAGAGGTATGATTTCCATTTCTCGAGGGGGCAATGTAATGCCCATGGAAATGTTTGTAAGTTGTGTGGGTGATTTGGTAAACATAGTAGGCTAGGTTGGTTTTGACCTCAGTCCGGAGATCCTTCTGGTTCATTTTCTTTTTTCTTCTGCCTTTTTTTTTTTTTTTTTTTTTTTTTTTTTTTCCTCGACTTTTTGGGGTGTGTAATTTTTTTTTTTTTTATTTCCTTTTCACTTTGGGGGGGTTGGGTTTTTGGGAGGGGGGGAGGGAAGGGGGGGGGGGGGGGGGGGGGGGG
>Ga0123355_10008265_pt1 | contig 15723 bp, 6 predicted proteins | sample TergutEmb28metaG_3_FD_89872 | JGI IMG/M metagenome (GOLD analysis project Ga0123355, IMG submission 89872) | Embiratermes neotenicus P1 segment gut microbial communities from Petit-Saut dam, French Guiana - Emb289 P1 | ecosystem: Host-associated > Arthropoda: Insects > Digestive system > Gut ... | reverse complement strand
TCCATTTTCTTTATTGCCAGAAGTGAGATCCGCAAATTTTGTTGAAAAGTGGGTAATTTTTTCACCTTAAAAATTATAAAAAAAGAATTTTTTTTCAGATGGCAGGGTTAAAAAAAAAAAAAAAAAAAGTATCTCATCACTGAAGTGGTTTGGACATGTTTTTCATGTCAGTGCCACTAACATATTCGGAATGACAATGAGCACTGGTGAACATATATACTACCATGCAATAAGTCACAGCCCAAGTGGGATTTCAAACTATAGAATCCGGACATAGTCCACAAGAGGGCCTAGAAAAACACATTAAACTTGGAAGAAAATCACTTATTTGTGATTCTGTATACTGTATTTTTCCTGGTTTTCATTTACTGTAGAGATATATTTATTACTGCAGATATAAATCAACTGCTACAGAGCTTTATATACAGCAGTTTAGGCTTTAGTATCAGTGCTGTGCTAGCGTGGATCCAAGACTCTGAATGATGGCACTGAGAGCAAGCAGGTCATACTGTCAACATTAAGAAGACACTTATTGTCTTCATCTTCAACACAAGGTACATAAAAACTGGCTCTTGCCAATATTCAGTATACCTACTGACTATACTGTTACTGCAAGTCCACAGACCAGTTGCAGTCCCTCCCATGAATCAAATAATGGCCAATAATAAATGAGGCAGAAAAATGGACCTCTGATGTGTCAAATTTAGACCAAAAAACTTTAGAAATATTTCAAACTTAAGCTGCAGCTCTTAATGTGAACTTTATACTGTCATACAGAAATACTTTGTATGACAGCCATTATAAAAAATGGCATCACTGTAGTAAAGTTGTTGGAGACAGACAAATGTGTATTTATAATCTTGTACACAGTGGGTTAATAATATAGCGAAACCAATCACTAAGAATGAAATAAGGGAAGTTCTGAGTGAATATCGTGAGATGTGATTACAATCCACGCTGCAGAAATACTACTTAAACGTACAGCATCCCACTTTCCCTAATTACCTGCTATGGTCATCAATCTTGTATGTGGCAAGTGGGAGAATATACTATTTGAAGCCCTGTCTGTACTAATATAAATACACACTACACAACAAGACTACAACAGAGTACCAAATAATCACAAAGCCAAGTCATTCACAAGCACAACTAAAAAATGCACACAACTCACAGCAGCTACATTCTGCAGCATCAGAATTCATACATTTCCAAATAACTATACTAACACACAACTGTCACTACCTGAAGCAATGCTGTATTAAACATCCATGCATCACAGGACACACTAAATTACACTGCATCGAAGTAGTGATGTTTTTACCACCATTAATTTGTAGTAGGTGGCACAGCAGATGTTGAAGGAGAAAATCCAGAAAGGAATGTATCACAATATGGCCTTCTCTATGTACAGGGTGAAGGAGAGTTGAGATGGTGAAGAATAATTATGTACAATTCTTATTATCATGCTGGTGGCCGAGAAAAAGGTACTGCATGATTCTGTGAGCTTCAGTTCTCTTTACCCAAGTTCTTGGCACAACCCACTAGCTTTCTGATTTGTAATACAATTTTATTAACTAACCACAAGGAGCTGAGGGCTCATTATTACATTTGTATAACTAATGAACTCATGATCACTCTTGATGAAGGGTCTTCCTTCAAAAGTTTATGGTTAATACCTCAAGAAATTCTATTCTTTTCAGAAATCCTTAGATCCACTACAGTGGTCACAAAATCTGACCATTGGATCCCATCCTCAACCACCTCAATCTCGCGTCCAAATTCAAACCCTATTTCTACATTAACCAATATGATACTATCCTCCCATCTATGTTAAGTTCCACTCTGTTGCCTCCTCATTACACAGCAGAAAACTATCAGTAGGTAAGAACATTTTACAATTTGAGCCATATGTAGAAACAAGTCATCTCTAACGTATGGTGCCTTGTGGTAAAAGTGTATCATTGCAGAGTTTTATATTGCTTTACAGCAATATGCATCTTGCTTATATTATCTGCCCATCTGTGTAGGCTTATGTCTATTTTATAGCATGTTTGGTGTTAAATCAAGGCAACAGAATGCTACACAAAGTACTCTGAAATAGGCATTAGCATTTCTTGTACAAACTTGCTGGTGACATTACTATTAACACCATACTTTCATTTTTTTTTTAAAGTAAGTAATGCAGTAAAAACAGATATGTGGCAAAACAAAATCAAAACATATGTACTGAACACAAGGAAAAATTAAGTCCTTTAAATGACGCATAAACAGGCTTCAATTAAAACTTATTTGGGAAATCTGACAATCAGAGGACCATGCATCGTGATACATTCTTATAATAAAACCTACGAGATGCACTAATATCTCAAACTTATTTTTGGATTAGGACTCTACATGTTTTGAACAGTTTCTCTGTCCATCATCAGGAGTCTAGCACTGTACACACAGCAATAAGTACGAGGGAGAGTCAAATGAAAACCTTAAAAGTGTGACAGAAATTCAAAACACAGCTCGATTGTCTTGTAAGCTGACAACAATGATACTCATGGTTTGAAGAGTGGCTGATAGGTGGCAGTATGATGCAGGAATGCAACACAACGGTGCAGTAGTACTGTAAAGATGACGGCCCCACTTCCAATATGCACCAAAGAAAAACAGTGTTCTGTCATCCTTTTTTTTAAGTACTGAAGGGATGAAACCCATCGAAATTAATTGAAGAATGAAAGTTCAGTATGGTGACGCATGTCTGATATGACAGCAAGTGCACGAGTGGACTAGGAAGTTCAAGAAGGGCATTAGTTCTCTAAAAGACTCTCCTCGACATGGTCAGGCACACCAAGTAGTGACAGCAAGTGACACCAAAGGCCACTGCAGCAGTTGAAGCCATCGTGAAGGAAAATCACAGTGTAACAGTGAATGAAATAGCTGCACATCTGGATATGAGTCATGATCAGCACACCATATCGTCCATGATAAAAAATAAAAAATATTTAAGGTTTTCATTTGACTCGCCCTCGTATATGTCATACAGGTTACGCTGACAGCTTGCTAGCAAGCAGTCAGCAAACCTGTATGACATATACCACTGTTGTGTGTACGGTATAGACTCCTGATGATGGACAGAGAAACTGTCCGAAATATGTAGAATCCTAATCCAAAAATAAATTTGAGATATTAGTGCATCTCGCTGGTTTTATTATAAGAATTGATTTGGGAAACTCTCTCCAAAATTTTGGTTTCAAACAGTAATTACATGGCATAAAGAGCAATTAAGCCTGTCACTACTCCTGCAATCACAAGTACTCTCTTACACTATGAGTGCACTGAGAAGTGCTTATACAAAGTGGGCCAAAAGTAGGTATACAGTATATAATATATAATACAGTATTGATGGTCCTTCTCAGATATGGACATTTAGTTATTTTAACATTTAAGTTAAGTTGTTTAACACTGTGATACTTAATTGTTTAGTTATTTAACACTGTTTAACTAATAATAAATAATAATTAATAATAAATAATTACTGTATACTTACTTTTGGCCCACCCTGTACAATAATTAATAAATAAATGATTCATGCTGCATATCTTGTCTTTGACATGTTGAGCTACTGCTGAAAAATGACAGAATCTCATGTAAATGGAATGAAATCTTATACTGTTGCACCATTCGTGTGTATACAGAATGTATGTTGTAGGCAGGTAGTATGTGTGTACGTATGCATGTATGTATGTGTATGTATGTATGTATGTATGTATGTATGTATGTATGTATGTACGTATGTATGTAGGTACGTATGTGTATATGTGTGTGTGTGTGTGTGTGTGTGTATATGTATGTATATATGTATGTATGTATGTATTATGAACAACTGAGAACCTACACAATTCACAAAGTAAATATGGCCAAAAGCCAGTTTATTAATCCTTCCTACATGTTATGGCTTTATAGGGCATTCTTAAAGGAGTAAAATTAACATTAGGGAAAACACTAAAGTCATCTTCAAGGAGAAAGAATAATATTAGAGGCCATACTAAGTCATAAACCAACTGCTCTGGTGAGAAAGCTAGGCTCTAACACCAGGGACCTCCGGTAACAAAGAACAGCTCTTTCTAAAGGGTTCCAACCAAAGTAGGTTTTCCTCTCCCCTTTCCACCTAAAGATGGAGAAAGATCCTTCTCCAAGATGTCATATGCATTTTCTTATGCCTGAGATTATGGCCAATACACAAAATGTCAAACACACACTACCATCCCAATCCTTTAAGCTGAATTAAATGTAGGAAATTTAATTCTGAGATTGACCACTGAAACCACAATTTATATATGAGAAAATCTTAAACTGAGGAGCACTGAATGAAGGTTACACTAAGGACAATCTCATGATCTGCTCAATATATTTGCATACTAACAACTCCTGGATAAAAGGCTGGAAAGGGCCCAGAGCTTGTGAAAAAAAAATTCCCTGTCCCTATCAGGAATGAAGGCACATCTGTCCAGCCCAAAGGCAGTCACTATATGGACTCAACTATCCTACACTACTATCATTAAACTTAAGTATCACTCATTTCATCCAAGAAACCCCATCCACTTCAAACATAGTACATACATACATTCTGCATGATGTAATCAAGGTACAAAGCCACCTTCTAGAATTCCATGCCAGTATTTGCTGCTGTGTACACTGTTTTCCTTGAATGCTTCCTGATACATGCCAACAGATATCTTTCACAGTGGGGAATGCATATCAACAATGTCTCCAACAAAAGGTGTCACAGTTCCAATCTTAGCTCATTTTTGGACATGCTAGACTTATCACAATGCTTCTCAAGATAAGACTCGGTGCACATATTTCTATCCTGTGCCTTCATCTTGCAAATGAATAGCAACCATATTATACATGGTTATGTACTGTATTACAATCATTACAACCTGGAGCCCCATGTGCATTTTTTATATCGTATGTGACCACTTACACACACTTCTTTCACCGTCTTGAAAATTTGGTTTCATGTAAAATGGGGAATGGACTCAACCAAATACTGTAAAATTCTGAAACTTGAAGATTGAGAGTTTTCTGGGATGTAATGCTGTATCGGTGGGCCAATAATTCCCTATGTTTTTGGATCCAGTGCCTACATCTTCAGGCCAAGAAGTCTGAAGGCACTATGATCCTTCAAAATGTCTGCCTCAAACTGTTTTAACATGAATAGAAAGGTGCAACGATCCTTCAAAACACCACAAACGACATGCCCAGAGCCAAAGTGTCACATCCCAGCAGACTCAAATTTTCAGCAATATCGCTGTGAGAACTTCACATGTGCCAATCATCAAACAACAATGCTCCATACACACTATCATCATTAAAGCTGGAATGATGGCACATTTGAGGCTTTGGTAACAGAGGACTGAATATCAACCATCCATAAACAAGCAAGCAAGCAAGCAAGCAAGCAAGGAAACAAACAAACACACAAACAAACAATACAAATAAACCTCACAACTATCATTTCCACTTACCCATCTCTAAACACCAAGTTTCTACTAAAATTCAGCATCAGGTTTTAGGTTTTAGGTTACTGAAGGTTCATATTCTGGTCTTTTGCAGTACAGCATCTTACATTAAGTTCGATTATGCTGTTGATAATGCACACGACCAACATAGGATACAACAGCAATGACACAGAACACGAAGATGACTCTTTCTACAACTAAACAGGAGTTTCATGTTTGTACAGGACACAAAATATGGCTGCCAGCATTCACTAACCCTCACCTGTGTTCCCAGCCTTCCCAAGAAGAGCTGGAGGTATTGCCAACACAACACGTAGAAGACAGAAACAAAGAGAAAGAGACGCTATCATTAGAAAACAGTCATATTACAGTGGGATTCCTTGCATACCTTCATGTTACATTCAAAATGTTTCTCGAAGAAAAATCAACATGAGGGAAAAGTTAGATATGAGCTACCAGGATCCAGTTGAATATGACAAAACTAACTCTATCTTTGTGTGTGTGGATTATACAGTCAGTTCTATGAAAAAATAAAGTTCATAAAATATCCACATTTTTAAGTCAGATATCACATTTGTTCTTCCCTACTTAAAAGCCACAATACAATTGTTTTTTATATGCACTGCCACTTAAATAGGCCATTCATTAAATAAAGACACGTTCATTCCCACATAGTTCTGGGGACAACACCAAGGGATCCTGTCTCTACCATCCACTATGTCATAACCTATGACGCCAGGTGATGAATAAGACTTCTATTTGTGTGAATGAGACTAAAAAAATTGCCTCAATGCTCTTGTTTAAAAGATATATAGGAGACAGAGAAGTTGGTTCCATGATTATGGCATTCTAAGATACAATGCCACGCAGTCTTGTCAGTGTGTACATTTGTATAAACCTGGTACCTCCACCTTAAGGGTAGCCTGAGTATGGTGAAAGTAGGGTACTCCAAATCAATGGTCTCTATGCATCTCTCTGTCTGTCTGTTTGCCTGCCCGCCCATCCATCTGTTTGCCTGCCCGCCATCCATCCATTCCTTTATCACTATACCTACCTATCTACCCACCCATCCACCCATTTATACCTACCTACCTACCTACCTAATCTGCCCACCCATCCATACCTACCTATACACCTACATACTACTTACCTACCTACCTACCTTCCTACCTACCTATCTAAAAAGTAACACATCTCAGAAGTTCTTGGTAATCACAACAGAATCTCAACTATTACTAGTTCCAGAGTTACAACTTTTTGAGAAAAAAATGATCAGTACAAAGAAAATGACCTTGTTTTCTGAATGTGATGTTTAGTCTTTTTCCTGTTATGTTGAATTGAAAGCTGAACAACATTCAAACAAGTGGTCAAACTGGTCCCAAGGTCTCAATCACAAAGTTACATAATCCTAATTGTGACTTCAAGCAACATATGGCAGAGGCAGAGACAACCTAGTAACTTGTAACCATGTAGAAGAAGCTACTCCAGAGATTCTACACTTTTCTCTGTGGAGGCACATCAGATTACACTGTGATAATACATAGTACAGTACAATGACATTTCAATAATATGAATAATGATTTGGAAGTAAGTGAATGTGTCAGTTAAAATTAACATGTCCGAGCCCTGGTATGTTATACAGATATCAAAGACTTTGATTCAGGATACTATGTGTTATAACCTTACTTATCAATAGGCCACAGAAATGAAGTCACTACCATAATTTTCTACAACATTAAAAAGGAAAAATGTTAGTAACACAGTAATATTCAGACACCTATGTACAGACGAATGCAGATTATGTTAATTTTATGCCAGACCCATGCCTTAATTCCTTCTGCCCACCCTTTGGCCAGTGTGAACAAAATACGGCCATCACTTTGGTACAACTCTCTGGTGTTTTACAGACAGTCGCACCAATTATCAATTGGCACACTATCTGATTTTGCCTAAGCGGCCTAGAAAATTAATTCACAAATGTCTACATATGTGCAAAAATTACCATAAATTTTGCATATACATACACAGAATCTGCTGTCTAACAAGTAAAATACTTCATCTATGACCCAGTGACATTTAATACCCATCGGAATGCCTGAAGTATTGAAACTGGTGAATTCCCTAGCGCCATAAATGTTATGTCAATGGATTAACTGGCAAACAAAGCCCATGTAGAAACAGTTCCTCTCGTATCCACTGCATAGTAGGCAGGGTGTCACTCACAGTTGTCCCACATGACACAAAGAAAAACCTCTGTCTCTGCTGTAAATCAGCCCCATTAATAAAGCTTGTAAGCAATCACTTTACTGACTGACCAACTCCAGTTCCCATGCATACTACAGAACATATAAAAAATGTTCAGAAACTCCACAACATATTTTTCAAATCTGTTGGCTTCCAGTAATAGCTCATAATGAGACGTGTGAATGAAAATGTATCTTATTCAAACCATTGTAACAATTCAGTTTAAATGTAAATACACATTTAAAAAACACTAATAGGTTTCAAAAAAACCTAGTGACTGAACAATAAATTAAATAATTTAAAACAAAGGAAGAAGAACAAAAATGTCTCAAGTGAAATGCTCTTGCCACACTGATGCAGACAACAGAATTATTTTCAAATGTAAATGGAAAATAAATACTATCAAGACACATGATGACACATCAAGGTTACACAATGTATCCTGATTTTTCACTTTCATCATAACCAAACAAATGTGAAGTATAAAGTGACATACCAAGGACACAACACTTGAACATCCCTTGGCACTAAGGCAGTATCACTCACTCACCTGATTTGTTATTCAAAATACTACTTTCATAATTCCACATTTTACTAAATTTTCTTCAGTATGTTGCTCTGAATTTTGAGATTCCTCTGACTGAAATTTAAAAGTGTGATGATAAAATTCAGCACTGGATATCTGTTTACAAAATTCTCTTCTCAAAAAGTTTTTGATGCACTAAAGAACTGCTGAAATTAAATACAGATTGAGTGCAATCAGAACTGGTCACAGTTAATGTTAATTCATATGGAAACAGAAGGTAAACATGAAGTTAAAAGTCGTTCATCTGCACACCATAAAGACACAGAGGGGGATCTTCATGGAAGCCATCAAGGTGTGTTTATTACTAAACAAATCACATTTATTCAGTCTAATACAACACAGGTTTACTTCAAATGGTTACCTTTACATGTACGCCTTATTAGATTCTTGTACCGACTGATGGAATAATACTGACTGGTGCTAACAATCTTTATGGGAGCCACTCCATTGTTTATCACAAAACAAATCACGCACCAATTGAATTAAAATAAACCTGTGTTGTGTTAGATGAATAAGTGCAGTTTGTTTAGTAATCAACACAAGAGGATCACTCCGATAAAGATTGCCATTACCAGTCAATATAGTTCCATCAGTCTGTACACGAATCTACAAAAGTACACACGAAAATGTAACCATTTGCATTAAAATAAGACTGTGTTTTGTTAAAGTTGAGTAAGTGTGGTATGTTTAGCATAGATGGGGCGCAGAGTTATAGCTTTCTTAACCTTGGCATCAGATGGGGTGAGTAGTCAGCTTCACGCCCCGGCCTCTTTAACCCCGGTATCCACTGAATATGAGGTTCATGGAAAATGGGACAAACTCAATAAAGCTTTCATGAACTGACACATACTGTGAGTGCGTGTGAGTGTACAAGATACTATTACACACAATGTTAAGCTGGAACTATAATCAATTATGGCAGGGAACAATTGTTTTGAGTACAAAGCCTACAAATTTGAAGAAGGTGGCATTGATACATTTTCTGCTTAGTGTAAGAGGTGTTTCTCATGAAAATGCATTTTTTTTATGAGACAAAGACAACCTAAAGCACATAAATGCACATGTATATACAGCCAAAATGAAATATCAGTTTACACCAATACTTTCCTACATACTACACGTTGAACTGCCTGTTGCAAATGACAAGAAGTGAATGAACTGTATAAGACAAATGCTGTGTGTTCAAAGCCATTAAAACAACTGGAAAAGAGTTGCACAGTGTCCTAGACTTCACAGAAATTACAAAATTACAAACATAATTTAATAAAAAAACAATGTCAAAATAATTAAGTACATTATTAACCACCTTCCTGTCAAGTCTTGCTGTGACAATATTCAATGCTCTGTGAGTAAAACCAATTTCTTCTGCATTTCATGAAATAATAAAATAATTACACATCTTGTATTTTGCAACATACATAACTACTTCTTAACTTTGATGAATTGAAAGACACATACACATACCTGCTGTGGTGTTCGTTAGACCAGATAAGGCTGCAACACAAAACAAAACAAGAAAACAATAATGACTGTTATTATGACAGGATGAATGTTAGTGCACCTGAATGTACAAACAAGAGGTTTACTACTAACACACAAAAACAGATGGATACATTAAGCACACGAATAGTCTCAACAAACAAAGATATTTAAAGTACAATGTGATGTCCATGTGTATGAATGACCAACATCCTCTGCTGTAACCTGAACAAGAACTATAGAAAAGCATTCATTATATCTAGTACAGGCATGTTGGTGCTAAGAATAATATTTTTATTGTATGCTCACTAACTAGTAAATTAATGACATTAAGTGATTAGTTCAAAGGTCTTCCCCAAAGAGGTAATTGCTCAATTAATTTCCTGTGGTCATCGTACCATGAGGCCACAACTGCACACCATTTTCAGCTGGTTCATCTCAGACTGCACATTTACACTTGCAATATTATCCTCACACCTCAACCCTGAGCTACCAAACAATATCTCTTTAAATAAACCTCTTTCAATATCAGATTTGCAATAATAATTTTGTAAGCATTCTTTGTTTCACAAAGTAGAACATATCCAGCTTATTTAAATTTATTTAATTATTCTAATGCTGTTACACAAAACTACCTACAAAGCTCCTCATTATGTAACTGTCTCTGTAAGAAATATAGTCTTAATTTTACCAACACTTATAACAAGTTTGGAGTACTGAAAAATTAATGAAATATTAATCCATTGACCTTCACAGATAACAAACTGCCATGGTTTTTGAACTTGATGGATGTTCTCATGCACACAGCAAAATAATACCTGATCCAGAGTTGGAAAATGTAGCACAGTATGTATAACTTTGAGTCTGAGCAGTACAAAAACACACTTAATAGGATAATAGTTTCATTTGGTAGAAAAGTAAGAAAGCATCTGTGAGATCCAAGGTTCTCACAGTAAAGATCCTGAAGATCCAAATCTTCTTGGACGTTATGCTGTGCTGATTAAATATTTGCTGACATATTCGTGGAGCACATGCCTTCATCTTCAGAGCCAAAAATCCTCAAACATGGACTAATTGATTCTAATGAAGGCAATATGTTTCTTTAAAATGTTAACAACTATTTACCACTCAGCCTGATGTAACATCCCTGGAGACTTGAATCTTAAAGAGAGAATCTGCTTTCAAGGAAAATGTCACAGAAGTAACATTTTTAATTTATTTGCACAGAAGATAAAAGGGACTTGTCTGGTGAATACAGCGGTATCAGATTCATTGTATTCAGCATAGAACTGGTTCAATTACAGCAGTGTGACATAGATAATTAACGGCTGTATGTCCAGTAAAGAACATATGTACATCACTGTCATGAATTGTTTAATATTCCCTCTGTTCTACTGTAAATGTGGAAATGATAAGCAAAAAAGACAACATAAATTAGTATAGGTATTTTCACATACAAAACTGGAGAAGTTCAAAGCAAACACACATGCAAAAGGCACAGAAAAAGAAGAATTATAGATACAGTGTGGAAGTTGAAGAGAGTGAAAAACGACACATGATTAAAACAGAACATATATAAGATGAAGTCTGATCCTGGGGACCATGAAGTACATTTCCATCATCACAACATTATATTTAATGTTGTTCAATGTACAATAACAATGTCCCTTTTGGAAAATAGCTAGAATAACCAACCAAACCACTCATAACAAATAATGCTGATAACCAAGCTATTTCAGGCTACTTTTCAAACCTAGCAGAGAGAAACTTGTGCAACACTGTTACCAACAGATTTACATTATAGAAGTAAAATTTAACAAGCACTCTGTTCTCTCAGGTAGGCCTACCATGGATGCTTTACAGTCTTCTTGGGTCATGTTACTTAACAGATGCAGTTCACTCAAAAACTTTAAATGACAGTACACTCGTACTTTTTTATTTGGCTGAAGAGGTACTATGCATACTTCAGATTTTTTACTGCATTTCTGCTGGTTTACATACTGTGTGTTTGTGTGTGTGTGTGTGTGTGTGTGTGTGCGCGCGCGCGTGTGTGTGTGTGTGGGGGGGGGGGAGGAAAACAAACCGTGTGCATAAAAGTCATCACATGATGTGGTAAAATTAATTACCTTCACATTTCAGGAATTATATTAAATAAAATAAACAATTCAATTCATATGACAAGTTCAGAAACTGACAGGAAACCTGCGAAGGATAACAATACTATTCAGACTGGGCCCCAACCACTCTATAAGAGGTCAATATGCGACCCTCCATAAAAGCAGGTCAGAATTAATTTACTGTAACACCCATCAACATACGTAAACTGTCTTGCAGTCTGTTTCTCACAAATGCCAAGTTACAATCTTGACCACCATCCTAACCTTTTCCTAAACAAGATCAACCCTCCTTTGAAGTGGCAGCACCCATGAGGCAAAGTCCACTAACTTTATTTGCAGGGTGATCGTGAGACCATCAGCTGGCAATGAGAACCTGCAATCTGTGACAAATAAAATATGGTGGCACTAAGATGTCAAAACATTCTCTGTGTATTTCCCAGCCAGGACACATGATATGCCACATACTATAAATCAAAGTGTCAGAACCAACAAGGCTTTGAAATGTATGCAGATAAATGTGCATATCTAAAAGACATTCTGAACAATACTCCTATCTTACCCTGTATCCAACAGGTCCCCAGTGATGTAATTTTTTTAAAACAAGTTATGATAAGAAAATAACACAAGAACAAAAAACTCATAAGACAACAAATATACAATTTACATAACATGAATTCCACAGTACTACCAACCCAATAACACTCACCCATTTCATTCAAAGATACTTATTCTTAAACACATACTAAAGAATAGAAATTGTTTCAAATTACTAACCTAAATTTGTAAACACAGAACGTACGTATACTGTACAGAGAAACAGATTCTTAAAAACACACAAAAGAAGAGAAATTGTTTCAAGTTACTAATCTAAATTTGTAAACAGAGAACGTACATATACTGTACAGAGAAATAGTTTCACAGTTTTCTGTTTGGCTTTTCCTACTGTAATGCTATATGGGAGACTAAAGTCTAACATCAGGCTTACAAATGTCGTAAAGAAACATAGCAACACATGAGGCATGTCTCCTCTCTGCCATGTTGTCATTCAGATAACTATATATATAAAAAAAAGACAGTCTGTTACAACTGTATCAAACAAAATTCAGATGCAGGGACAGGAGCTGTGTCGATATGAACCAAGGATAAAAATGCACTCTGTGATCATTTGGATATTCTAAATAAATTCTGACAATTCACACACTTGCCAGTTTTGTGTATTAAAATCTCACTAAACAATGTGCTATATAGCACAAATTGAGGCAGTCTCAGAAATAAAACATAAAATCTCATAGTGCGTTAATTTGAAATGCAACTTATAATTTATATCAACTTAATACACATGCAGTAGAAAAACCTTTTTGTCACAGACATCTTAAGAAGAGTATAGTGTTGGGGAAACTACCACTGCAACATAGTACACTAAGTGTCCACAGAGTAGCCTTAAAATACTCATGTAACGCACAAATTTAAAGCTGTAATGCAAGAAATCATCTAGATACTGCAGCAACAAGGACAGACCAAACACTGACGCAGAGAAGGGCCTTTCCACCAAAGTTTGTACTCATTAACAACCTCTGTAAACTGTGTACCCCTACCACAGAAAACATAAGATCATAGTCTTCTAGGATCAGACACCATGTACTCTGGCACAAGGTTATCAACATTTCAGAGAAACTTATTAATGTTGTCTTCTTCTAACCTGAAGAAGGAGTCAGCAAGTTCTTCCAAAACATTGGTACACACCCAACTACCAGACTATATGGTGTAAAATTTCAGATTCACTGCCATAAGAAATGCAAATCTCACACCATGATGTGGATACACACACACACACACACACGCACACACACGCATGCGCGCGCGCACACACACACACACAAGTTTCAGTAGTTACACAAAACCTGCAACTCTGCCACCCACTTTAACACTGTAGACATATGAGCATTAGCCAGTATTGCAGTGTTACTAGGTGAAATAACCTACAATGACTTCAGTAAACTCATCCTCTCATACGTTCACTGTCAACAACGTCAGAGTGAAGCAGTCAAAATTGGTGCTTTAAATATACACAAAGTCCCAGGTTAAGGTCAGTCTGGGGCTGGCACTACTATCCTAGAGACAAATTTTGTGTATATAATTTACATAAATTACCTTCCCCTGAGCATAAATTCTGAATCAGAACGAATATTATTTGCTGATGACAACAGAGTCATAATTTCAAGCAGAAATTTTGTAACTTTGGTATAACAGAAGAACTCCCTGATTATGATGCACTGAGGCACTGGAACATGTAGGAGCTTTTGGATACAACTAGGTATCAAAAACATAGGGCATCTGTTGGTTATATATAGTAAATATCTGCAAAATGTACGGTATTCACAGGATCAAGATAAAACATTTTGAAGATTCTTGTTCTATGTCCAACTTTAGCTCTCTCTTTTTGTGACTGAATGGTTTACTGTCAATAATTCTATTCCAAATTTAGATAAAATTAATATAATGAAATCATAAGAAATAATTCATCACATTCTTCATTACATATTGGTTGTAAATTCTTATAATAAAACCAACTAGATGCACTAATTTCTCAAATTTATTTTTGGAATAAAACTCTATATGTTTCGGACTGTTCCTCTGTCCATCATCAGGAGTTTTTTACTGTACACACAGCAATGGTATATGTCATACAGGTTTGCTGACAGCTTGCGAGCAAGCTGTCAGCAAACGGTGAAAAGCTCCTGATGATGGACAGAGGAACTGTCCGAAACATGTAGAGTTTTATTCTAAATATTTTTGAGAAATTAGTGCATCTAGTTGGTTTTATTATAAGAATTTACCACGATGCACAGTCACCTGAATGTCAAATTCATATTTGTTATAAAGAAAAATATACAGAACAGACAATGAATACAAAAATTCTTGGTTTACAAACTGATAACCACATAAATTGGAAGAACCACACTGAGCAAATGATTCCTAAGTTAAGTGAAGCATGTAATGCAATTAGGTCAATGGCACATACCAGTAACATTAACACTCTCAAATCAATTTACTATGCATGCTTTCATTCTATTATAAAATATGGAATAATTTTTTGGGGTAACTCCTCCAACAGCGCAAATATTTTTACTTCACAAAAGCAAATCATCAGAACTATGGCTGCTGCACAACCCAAAACCTGTTGTAGAAATCTATTTACACAATTAGAGACTCCATCTATTCCATGCCTGTATATACAATGAACTTCATTATCAATAATCACGAAATTTTTCAAACAAATGCATCTACACACAATATTAGTACAAGGAATAAGCATCACCTTCACACACCAAATGCCAAATTATTTTATTTTCAATAAAGTACATTCTACATTGGCATAAAAGTTTTCAACCTTGTACCACGTACTGTGATGATAATCCACCAGAATGACAAGGCTGAATGTAAAGTAGCCTTAAGAAGATACTTACATACACACTCCCTTTACTCTGTACATGAATTTTTTACATGTAAAGATGATTTATAACATTTTTGTAAAATGTCTGCAGTATTTTACCCTGTAAGTTTTTGTATGTGTATTTACAATTTGTTCCATATCCTACTGTCTTTATGACACACTTATGGATCCATGGAATATGTGTGTGTGTGTGTGTGTGTGTGTGTGTGTGTATATATATACAGGGTGTCCCAGGAGGAATGTGCCAGACTTCAGGAGGGTGTTCCTTATGCTAAACTATACCGATATAACCCAAAACACCTAAGTCCAAAGTGGAACGGTTACGGAGAT
>Ga0123355_10008263_pt1 | contig 15724 bp, 14 predicted proteins | sample TergutEmb28metaG_3_FD_89872 | JGI IMG/M metagenome (GOLD analysis project Ga0123355, IMG submission 89872) | Embiratermes neotenicus P1 segment gut microbial communities from Petit-Saut dam, French Guiana - Emb289 P1 | ecosystem: Host-associated > Arthropoda: Insects > Digestive system > Gut ... | reverse complement strand
TTGGTATCACGCCATTTTTGTTCTCGGCCTTTTGGCCCCCAGCCGCTGGCAAGCACTACGGATATCAGCTGCATATCGTCACGCTTTGCCGCCCCTACAAAGCAGTGTCCGGCCTTATTAGTAAAACCGGTTTTGACACCGTTAGCACCACTAAACTCGTTAAGCAGGCGGTTTTTATTATTCATGCTATAGCCGCGCTTATCACTTTTGAAGCTGGCGTGGGCTGTGTTGGTTAGCTCTATAAAGCCGGAGACGGTTAGTGCGTAGCGGGTTATTACAGCCAAATCATAGGCGGTGGAGTGGTGATTACCAGCGTCTAGGCCGTTAGGGGTTTCGAAAATTGTGTTTTTGGCCCCCAGCTCTTGGGCTTTTTCCGTCATTTCATTGCAGAAGGCTTCTACCGTGCCGCTTAAATGCTCTGCTATGGCTATGGCGGCGTCGTTGCTGGACTCTAACATTAGGGCAAGCATCAAGTCGCCCAGGCGTATCTTTTCGCCGGGGCTTAGGTGCATTTTTACCTTGGGTGCGGCGGCGGCTTTTTTTGATACGGTTACGGTTTCGTCCATCCGGCCGCTTTCTAAGGCCAGAATGGCTGTCATAATTTTTGTGGTGCTGGCCATTGCCAGTGGCTTATGGGCGTTTTTGCCCCATAGTATGCGGCCAGTTTCAGCATCCATTAAAATGGCTGCTGTGGCTTCTACTGTTGGGGTCTTTTCTTCTGCTTGAGCTATTGCTGGGAATGGTAAAACTAATAATAGGAGTAATATCCATGAGAGCTTTTTCATTTTTGCCTCCGTTAAGTCATTATTACTCCTCATAGTCTTTGTTGTTTCTGGCTATTCATACATTTGGGCCTCTTGCCGTTCTCGCCCCTACCGGGCAAATTTTTTGGCAGTTTCCGCACTTTGCACAATTACTTTGCGAGTGGGCTACTACTGTGGTTTTATTGCCCCGGTTGGCCATTGTTAAAATGGCTCTGTCATTGCTGCAGGCCTTAACGCATAGCCCGCATAACACGCACTTGTTTGCGTCGTATGTGAATAGTGGATTCTCTGTGTTAATTGGATATTCGGGTTTTTTACCATTTATATATTTGGAAGGATTGGCGTCATATTTATTGGCCAGTGGGATTAACTTGCATTCGTTAAAGCCCCCGCAACCGCAGGATAGACAGCGGCTGGCCTCCTTTATGGCCTGTTGGGTTGTAAGGTTTAAATGTATTTCTGAAAAGCCCTTAGGGGATTTTGTTTTTGCGTTTATTTGTCGTGGGGCTTTGGGACTTTGGGTGAAATCTGGTGGTTTTTCATTTTTACATAGGATACTCGGCAGCACTTCCCAAGGGGGCTTTTGTGCCGTCATATATTCATGGACAGCCTTGGCGGCTTTGCGCCCGTGGCCTATAGCCTCGATGGCATAGGCGGTTAGTCCTGTTACATCTCCTATAACAAATACACCCGGCTTGCTGGTTTTAAATGTGACGGGATCCATCTTAATGGCCGACCGGGATTGTTTTAGTATCTTTAGCCTATTAAGTTCTACCATTTGCCCGATTGCGGTTATAACCATATCGGCCTTAAGCCAATCCTCCTGCCCCTGCAGAGGAATTGGACTGCGACGATTGGCCGAATCCGCCTCGCCTAAAGTCATTTTTTGCAGGCGAATACCGCTTGCTTTTTGGTTTTCCTCAGTTATTTCAATGGGTGCTACCAGGAACATGAACTTTACGCCTTCTTCCTCGGCTTCGCTTATCTCTGCCGGGTCTGCGGGCATTTCGTCTTTAGTGCGGCGGTAGGCAACGGTTACGGAGATAGCCCCCAGCCTTAAAGCCGTTCTTGCGGCATCTATTGCTGTATTGCTTCCCCCGATTACTGCTACCTGCTGAGGTACCGAAACCGCTTTTTCCAAGGCAACATCACATAAAAAATCAATCCCGCCAACCACGCCGGATAAACCTTCCCCAGGGATATCCATGGTGCGGCTTACCCCAGCACCAATAGCAACAATTACGGCATCATGCCGCCTTTTTAGAAAAGATAAAGTGAAATCCTCCCCCAGCTTAACCCCATTTATAAACCCCACATTCATCCTCTCAAAAACGCTTAATTCTAAATCCAGCACTGCCTTAGGCAAGCGATATTCGGGAATCCCATATCTTAAAAGGCCGCCCATTTTTGGCATTTGCTCATACACATCCACCTTATGCCCTGCTTGCCTAAGAAAATACGCCGCCGTAAGCCCGGCAGGCCCGCCGCCTATTATGGCCACCCGCTTGCCTGTATCTGGGCTGATGTGAGGCACGTAGTCTGTGCCGACATCTGCAATAAACCGCTTTAGCCCGGCGATATTTATTGCCTCATCGTGTTCTTTTCGTCGACACTTAGCCTCGCATGGCTTAGGGCAAACTCTGGCAATTGATCCTGGGAAGGGGTGCGCCGCCATCGCGGTCTCGTAAGCATTTATGAGCTGGCCCTCGGCAATTAGGCTGATATATCCCTGGCAATTAGTGCCAGCGGGGCAGGCCAGCCTACAAGGGCCGATACAGTCCCCGGTGTGGGAGGAAAACTGCAATTCAAGCAGACGTGTACGTGCGGAAACAGCCCGTGGGGAACAGGTATCAACAACCATCCCTTCGCAAACAGGGGTGGCACATGCCCTTAAAAGCCGATTGCTTCCAGCTATCTCCACCACGCAAAGCCCGCAGGCTCCCTGGGCCGGAAGGTGTTGGCCATAGCATAAAGAAGGGATAAATATCCCCGCTTCACCAGCCGCCGATAAAATAGTATCGCCATCCCGGCACAGGATTTCTTGATTGTCTATGGTTATTGAAATCATTTAAACAACTCCTTTAGGCACATTATACGTTTACCCATACCGGGCGCACAAGCAAAGCCTCTTTCGCATAAAGTGCGGTATGTAACCGAAGGAGGAGCCTATGTCTGCACACACACGCATACAAAAAGCATATAAATCTGCCAAGATACTGCCTATTGACAAAAATTCAAAACTAATATTAATGAGTGACTGCCATCGGGGCACAGGCTCTGGTGCCGATGATTTTGCTAAAAATCAAAACATATACAACGCCGCCCTAAATCATTACTATCGCGAAGGCTTCACCTACATCGAGCTTGGCGACGGTGACGAGTTATGGGAAAACAGGCATTTTTCCATGATAGCACGGGAATACATGCATGTGTTTTCGTTGCTTGGCCGGTTCCATAAAGAGGGTAGGTTGCACATGATATACGGCAACCATGATTTAGATAAAAAGGATCCCCCATGGGTGGCAAATAACCTGGAAAATCTGTTTCCGGGTATCAAACTAAGCGACGGGCTGGTACTACGCCATGAGCCATCGAAACAGGAGATGCTGCTTATCCACGGGCACCAGGCGGATTTTTTTAACTATAAAATGTGGCGGTTAGCCCGATTCCTTGTTCGGTATTTATGGCAACCTCTGGAGCTTGTGGGAGTGCAAAACCCCTTCAACTCCCCTCGCAGCCCTAAACGGCGACATGGGGTTGGGCGGCTGCTTGTAAAATGGAGTAAGCAAGAAAATAAGATGCTAATAGCCGGACATACCCACAGAACCGCCTTCCCAAATGAGGGGGAGCCGCTATACTACAATGTGGGCAGTACCGTACACAGGCGGTACATAACCGGCATTGAAATCGAAAATGATATCTTTTCGCTGGTAAAATGGAGTGTCCAGCCCCGGGATGACAATGTACTTATTATTAAGCGGGAGGTAGTGGAAAGCGGGCCTGTTGTCGTTCAGTTCCAGAAGGAAAGAATTTTTGCGCCGAAAAATACCTAATGCCACATGTTTTCGCCGCAAAAATTCTTATAAATTGAAACTGAACAACTATATTATTGTATAATCACATCAGGTGATAAGTGTGAAACATCTGCGCAGCAGATATTCATACCAACAGGTACCCGCAAGAATGCGGGCGGCGAAGCCGTGCTTGCGAAGCAAACATACTGATGATATGTACCGCCGGCGTAGGAGGCATGAATTAATACATGTATAGACCCGAACTACTGGCCCCATGCGGCAATATAAAAACCTTAAAAGCAGCGGTACAAGCAGGTGCAGACGCAGTTTACTTAGGCGCGGGCAAATTTTCGGCAAGGGCGTTTGCGGGTAATTTTAATGAAAGCGAGCTAAAAAACGCCATCGAATACGCAAATAGCGACAATGTAAAAGTGTATCTGGCAATAAATACCTTAATGACCGACCGTGAGCTAACCCAGGCCATAGATATAGTAGAATGTGCCCATCAAGCAGGTGCGGCGGCATTTATTGTGCAGGATTTAGGGCTGGCAACAATGATAATTGAACGATATCCAGGCGCGGTTTTACACGCCAGCACCCAAATGACAGCCGCCACCGTAAAAGATGTAAACCTCCTGGGAAACCTAGGCTTTAAGCGGGTAGTGCTGGCAAGAGAACTATCCAGGGACGACATAAAGGAAATAGCAACAAACACAGATGTAGAGCTGGAAGTTTTCGTACACGGTGCGTTATGCTCGTCATACTCTGGGCAGTGTCTGATAAGCAGCTTCATAGGCGGGCGAAGTGCCAACCGAGGCAAATGCGCCCAGCCCTGTCGCTTGCCCTATAAATCGGATAAAGGCAAAAACGGCGTATTGCTGAGCCTAAAGGATTTGTGTCTAGCCGATTATATAAGCGAGCTTGTTAAAATGGGCATAGCATCACTAAAAATAGAAGGCCGGATGAAGGGCGAGGATTACGTGCGTACGGTTGTAAAAGCATACCGCCAAATCCTAGACGGCACCCCCCTATCCAAGCAGGAAAAATCCAGGATGTTAAGCGTATTTAACCGGGGCGGATACACCGACGGATATTACACCGGTACCCGTGAAAATATGTACATGGACACCCTAAAAAACCCGTATCGGGGATCCTCAAACCCGTATAAACATAGGTTTTGATGCTTTGGGTAAACCCACTAAGGAGAGAGCCATGCCAATAAATTTTACAGCAACATGCCTAGCCACAGAGCAAGAGCAGGCCTGTCAAAGCCTAGGCATAGAAGTATTCCACGATTATGCTTGCTCTTATGGAGAGATTAAACAAGGCTCGGTAACGGACTTTTCCATACACTGCTTTAACTCCACTACCTTAGAAGTGCTTAAAAATCTAGGCGTAACCCGCGCCACCCTCCATCCGGAGCTAAACCTGGCCCAGATTAGGGACATGAAAAAATGCATAGATACCGAAGCCGTGATATACGGAAAACTACCCTTGATGAAACTAGGCAACCCATTGCCAGGTAGCACGTTAACAGACAGAACCGGCGCAAGCTTTTTCATCCATGGAGATAGGCTCTACAATTCTGTACCAATCTTTATGGCGGACAAGCTAAAAGAGGTAGAAAAGGCTGGCATAACCCACGGGAGGTTTATGTTTACGACAGAATCTACAAAGGAAGTAATCGCGGTAATCAAGGCCTATATGCACCGCAAAACGCTTAAAATTGAGTTTACGAGGGGGAAATTTTTTTCTATAGTTTGAGCTGTATAGTCGGTCAATTTAAATTTGGTAATATTTTTGCGGCGAAAACATACGGCATTTGGTATTTTTCGACGCAAAAATATTTTCATTCTGGAATTGACCGACAATAATCACGCAAGTGCCATCTCCAGCCGCTGCAAATCCTTCAAAGGAAACATCTGCAAAAGCTCCTTATACTGGCTCTGAGTCAAATCCTCAGCCTCTACATATATATCAATTTTTGTATCCGTGTCCGCCTGGCGGAACCGACTCTTTAAGCTTTCAAATCCTTGGATGTCCATCTCTTGTATCCTTTCATAATTTCATAAGCCGCCATGCCCAGCAAGAATACGGCAAACCCCTTTCGCAAATAGCCCCCGTCAATTTTGACAGCAATAAGTGCCCCTATAACCGCACCCATTAGCCCATACAGCGTAAGCCGCAAAAGGCCTGTCCTTTCCACATTTCCCTTTTTTGTATGGATACAAAGGGCAATAGCCGCCGTTGGCAAAAAATACAGCAAATTAATCTTTTGGGCCGCCTGCTGCTCCATCCCAAGAAAAATAGTAAGAACCGGAATAAGAATAGCCCCGCCACCAATTCCCATCCCGCTAACGATACCGGAGGCAAGACCTGTCAGAACATACCAAAGCCAGCTCATGAAAACAGCATCCTTATGGCCCCGACCGCAAGAAACAGCCCAAATATCATGTTAAGCCACCCGGCAGAAAGCTTAGATAAAAGCCTGGCTCCAATTACCCCGCCTACAACGCCTCCGGCAGATACAAGCCCCACGGCGGGCCAATTAACCTCCACACCCCATACATAAACCACCGCGCTAATAACGGATAATGGCAAAATCACCGCCAAAGCCGTTGCATGAGCCTTGTGGGTTTCAAGGGGCTTAAACTTTTCCAATGCAGGAACCAGCACCGTCCCGCCCCCCGCGCCAAAAAGGCCGTTGGCCAGGCCCACAATTAGCCCTATGGGCAATGTCCACTTCTTCTTCATATAAATAGAATGCGCCGGGATGTGCAGTATTATGCAACTGGTACTGTAGATTTTACAATCACACCCCACGGGGGCATTTTGCACCGCATCCTCCCGCATTGGGGCAGGTTGTGGCCTTAGTGCCTTTTACATACGCAGGCGGTACTTTGTATAACGTCTCTAACTCTAACGACCCGCAGTCGGGGCAGGGGATTAGTTTTTGGGATTTTTCTGTCATTGTTGCTCGGATATTGTATTCGCCGTTGCATTTTGTACAGCGCAAGTCATAATGTGGCATGTTAATCCTCCATAGGTTTTTTCGTATTCTATCATATAAGTTGACCTGAAGCCGTTTGCTTATCATATGCATAAAAAGGCTTTACAATCGTCATGGATATGCTATAATTCTGATTAAACCACTGACCGTCACAAATTGAATAAGACAAGGAGTGAAATGACATGTTTAAGCAAAAAAAGGGATTTATTGCAGGATTTCTATGTTGTTTGTTTATGGTTGCATTGATTACGACAGTATTCGCCGCACCTGTAGAGAGGGCCGTAACCGCTTTTTTCAATAATATCAGAATCAGCATTAACGGAACGGAGTTTATCCCGAGAGATGCGGCAGGAAATATAGTCGAACCTTTTTTAGTTGACGGAACTACGTATCTTCCGGTACGAGCTGTCAGCGAAGTTTTTGGAATGGATGTAAGCTGGGATGGCACGACGCAGACTGTCCATTTAAACGGTGCTCCGAGACTGCAAAGACCGGTTAGCGAAAGATATTTTGAAGACAGTTTCGTTAACACCCCCCTTGACCCAAGATGGGGTAGGGAAGGAGGCCTGACGTTTCAGGGCGAAAATGGATTACACGTCTCCCGCGATGCGCTCTTAACGCTGGAAGGGTTTTCGCTGGCAACTACAAACAATTTCACGATCGAATTTGATGCAATTGTAATTGTTGAAGGTTTTAATGTATCGTTGTATGAGGGTCCAAATGCAGAACGTAGCCCAGCCGGACCGCTTTTTGGCATTTCTTTTGGAACAGATGCAGATGGAAACCAGATAGACTGGATAGGGACAAGACAACTTAGTGTCGCAGGATCACGTACTAATACAATAGTACACGGCGCGTCGCGAGGGAACATTTTTCATACAATTATGCCAGACTATGATACGGTTGCAGACTTTAATTATACAGGTAATAATTGGTATAATATACGGATAGACGTGATTAACAACCAGGCGATTATATATGTTGACAACAATTTACTCGCTTCATTAAATCTATCGCCCAGGCTTAATTACCAAGTTGCCTTTGGTTATACAGTTGGTACCACTGGCAGCGGCCCTAACATCAGAAATTTTAAAGTGACAATCAACGACTAATCCGTACTTAGTCAAAGGCCTGCAACTTACTCTCCATGATTGTAACAAAATGTAAAGCCCGCTATGGTTTATGTTTCTATAAAATAGCGGGCTTTGCCTATGCTCATGATAATGAACTGTTACTCCAACCGTGTAAATATTCCACAAAAGAGTCCATATGTGCATAATTCACAAATTTTTATTGAACTATTGCTTTGTATCATGCTATGATTCTTGGGCTGAAAATCTAGGTTACACTCCATACCGCATATGGTCCGCGGCACAAGCGGTACGCGTGTAGCCGGTACCCCGTAGTTTTGTGTTTTGTTGTTGCAAGGAGGAATTTATGAGTAAAAAAGGAAGCCCCAAAAAAGGGGCCAGAGACGGTGATGAAGTCTCGCAAATAAAAGAGCCTGTCCCCGGCTATATGAAGCCGGCGTTTCAGGCAAGTGGTATTGATCCCAATGGGTTAATCTACGCAATCCACACAGATTTAACCCCACAAGGCGATTTTTCTGATGTATATGTAGCAGTTGATACCGGTAATTTGTACATTTTATACGGGATTGAAGAGGTGGTTAAAACAGAAGGGGCCAAGCGTATAGTGGCCCAGTACACGGTTAATAAAGTTGAAACCTTCCCCCTACTAGAGCTTGGAGAGCTAAAGACAGATAAATTGCTTTCCACATGTAAGCTGCTTTCCGTAAAGGGTGAGGAGGCTGACGCTAAAAAAGAGCTAATTTTACTATTTTCGCTGGGCTTGTTAGGCTTTGTTGACAGGCTTATTAAGGTTGTTAAAAATATAGGCGAAGAGGTTGACCCTTTGCGGGAAGTAGTTGTAGACGAGAGCCTCTTTTGCACAAAATGCGGCACCCGCTTTCCCGAGCCTGATCGCAAACTATGCCCTAAGTGTACGGATAAAATGTCAATATTTTTCCGGCTTTTGGGCTTTTTTAAGTTCTACAAGGGTAAGGTTGCCGCTGTTATGGCGGTTATGCTTGCCATAACGGGGCTATCCATTTTGGCACCCTATGTAGGCACCCTTTTGTTTATCGACGAGGTTTTAACAGAGGGTGGCCGCTGGTATGCCATGATTGGCACGGTGGTGCTGTTTATCATTAGTATCCGCATTATTAACACAGGCTTTGAGATGCTTCAAGGCGCGGTTTTAGGCCGGACTATGCCCTGGATTATTTATGATTTGCAGGTGCGTATCTTTGAGGCAATGCAGCGGCTTAGCGTGGGCTTTTATACATCTAAGCGCACCGGGGCACTTATGAATAGGGTTAGCCGTGACTCAAGAAATATCTATTGGTTCTTTGTAGACGGCCTGCCCTTTATTGTGGTTAACCTGGCTACGTTTACCGGTATATTTGTCGTAATGCTTATAATGGAATGGCGGCTGGCGATTATTTGTATCACCATTGTCCCCATCCTAACGATTATGTATCGGATACTGATGCGTGTGTTTAGGCGATATCATCATAAGTTTTGGGTTATTAATTCCCAGTTAAATAATATGGTAAGCGACGCCGTTAATGGCCAGCGTGTAATAAAAGCCTTTGCCAGGGAAGACGAGGAATCACGGCGTTTTTCTAAGCTTGGAGGCAAGCAGGCCGATGTGGATATCGCCAGGTTTAACCTGGGCTTTACGGCCTTTCCTATGATTGGGATGTTTATGTTTTTAGGCCAGGTAATTGTTATGATTATCGGCGGTATGATGGTTATTAATGATGAGATATCCTTGGGTACGCTTATGGCGTTTTTGGCATATCTGAATATGCTGTATCAGCCTTTGGACTTTTTAGCCACGGTTAGTAACTGGTGGGCCAGGTGCGTGGATGCCGCCCAGCGTGTGTTTGAGGTTATAGACGCCCATGCGGATATTGTTGAGCCTAAAAATCCGGTGCTTTTACCCCAGATGCAGGGCAGGATATCCGTCAAGGATGTGTGGTTTCAATATGACCCGGCGACACCGGTGCTTAAAGGTATGAATCTGGAGGTGCCTCCCGGGCAGATGCTTGGTATTGTGGGCAAAACCGGGGCTGGTAAGACTACCTTGGCTAACCTTATCGCAAGGCTTTACGACGTTACCGAAGGAAGTGTGGCCGTAGACGGCGTGGATGTTAAGGAGATGTCCCTATCCCAGCTTAGGTCTAATATCGGTATTGTGTCCCAGGAGATTTACCTGTTTATCGGCAGTATCATAGAAAATATCCGTTACGCTAGGCCCGACGCTACCCTAGAAGAAGTAATATGGGCGGCGAAAATGGCCTCGGCTCATGACTTCATTGTGGCTTTACCCGATGGATACGAAACACGGGTAGGAGCAGGTGGTCAGGAACTTTCCGGCGGAGAGCGTCAACGCCTTAGCATAGCCCGCACGATTATACAAAACCCCAAAATCCTCATATTAGACGAAGCCACCGCCGCAATGGATACAGAAACAGAAGGCAAAATCCAGGCGGCACTTAACCAGTTGCAAACCGGGCGCACAACTATAGCCATTGCCCACCGCCTGTCTACACTTAAGGACGCGGATATGCTGGCGGTTATAAATGAAGGCGCAGTGGTAGAAACCGGCACCCATGAGGAATTGATGCGGAAAAAAGGCGAATATCATAAGCTGTACTCTATCCAGATGGAGGGCTTGAAAGTTATTAGTATGGACTAATGTTAAATATTATGCCGCGCAAAGCGCGGCCCCGCAACAATGCGCCCCTAGGGCGCAAGTCGTCGCCCCCTAAGGGGGAGGAAGCAAGCGGGATTCATTCCCCGCGTAGCGGCGGGGGTTTGGGGGCAGAGCCCCCATTTGAAGGAGTGTTTATATGAAATCAATTAAAGACCAAATGGATTTAGGCATAATGGACTTACGCGAGGCAGTATTTTACGTAGCCGAAGGCGGCTTTGCCGGGCTTAGATACAAAGGCTGCGATTACAAGCACGTCGTCCTAAGGCGCATTATGCCCATAGACCAGCCGTTTAACTATATATCAGTGGCTGACCAGGAAAATAAGGAAATAGGCATAATTAAAGCCGTAGAAGACCTATCAGCCAGCCAGCGGGAAATAGTAGAGCAGGAATTAGACAGCCGCTACTACTCCCCAGTTGTACTGGAGATCCCTTCAGTAAAAGACAAGCTGGGCTATGTATATATGGAAATGCGGCTGCAAAATAAGCAGGGCAAGGAGTATAACAAAAGCTGCGCCGTTAAGGACGTAAGCCGAAATATCCGTATGCTCTCAAGCAATAGTGTGATTATCTTTGATGTGGATGGCAACCGCTATGTAGTGCCAAACTTAGGCGCACTTAATAAGCAAAGCCTTAGGCGGCTAGATTCATATTTGTTTTAGTGTAAAGGGTGCATAAAATATATGAATGATTTTATCTTTGAGTACGACCTGGGGATGGACATGAACCCCGTCTCCGGGAAGGTTATTTTTAGTAAAGACGGCAAGATCATTGTGGAGGAAAGCGGAGAAATAAAACATTCGCTTTACGCCGGTGACATAGAAGAAGCAGTAGTACGAGCCGGTGTAGGCTGCGGGCTGCTATTCATAAAACCCAAGGTGCAAGAAGGCCAACCGGAAAAAGATCATATAGTCTTATGCCGTTTTACCATGAGCGGCCTAGACCCCGCCGGTGAACTTTGCAAAATCGTTAACTATTATATTAAAACCAATGTGGCCGACATCCCAGAAACCATCGAAAAGCGTGTCTGCGAAAAATGCGACCGCCCCATGGTTAAAGATATCAGCGTATGCGTATTTTGCTACAACCAGTTTAGTGTCTTAAAACGGGCCGGTACATTTTTAAAGCCCTACGCCAAAAGCCTAACCATCGCCCAAATTATGTCGCTGTTTACGCTGTTTGCCTTCCTTTCTTCCCCAATTTTTACACGGGTATTAGTTGACAGATATTTAGAGCCGCAAACGGGTACGCTTATGCAAATCAGCCTTCTGATAGGTACGATGTTTGTAATGCGATTGGTGGGCGAGGTGCTGTTTGTTTTCTCGGCCAGGAAGTTTAACAGCTCGGCCATACGTTTTGCCAATGATATCCGCGTGGCTACCTATGAGAAACTGCAGAGTCACTCCATGACGCTATTTGCAAAGCGTACACCAGGGGATTTAATCCGCCGCATCATGGACGACACCGGCGTTATCGGCGACTTTTTTACAGACTTAGCCCGCTGGATGATAGAACTATTTGTGATAATGTTGATTGTGCTTGTGGTGCTGTTTGTCACCAACTGGCAGCTTGCGTTATTGGTGCTGATACCAATGCCCCTTGTGGGTTTTGGCATGTACAATTTCCGCCTGCTTATGCGCGCCCGGTTTGAGAGGCAGTGGCGTAAGGGGTCTAAGGTTAACTCGATTTTACACGATATAATCAAGGGTATCCGTACGGTAAAATCCTTTGGTAACGAGAAAAAGGAAATTGAGAAGTTCGCACAGGTTAACAAAGAACTTGCGACTATCAGTTCCAATAATGAAGTACTGTGGAGCTTGCTCTTCCCGCCCATGGGTTTTATTACCGGTATAGGCGAATTTTTAATTCTCTTTGTCGGTGGAACAATGGTGTTAAACGGAACCCTCAGCCTTGGTGTACTGGTACAGTTTACCTTATATATTGGCTTTATTTTTTGGCCTCTTAGGGTGCTGGTTAACGCGCCCAGATGGATTGCCAATACCACTACCAGTATGGTTAAAGTGTTTGAGCTTTTGGACGACGAATCCGAAATTAGGGAAACCGAAACCCCAAGCAATATTCCCATCTCAGGGGAGGTTGCTTACGACAGTGTTACCTTTGGGTATAAATCATACGAGCCGGTGCTTAAAGGCATTGACCTAAAAATCAAGCCGGGTGAGATGATTGGCCTTGTGGGCAAGTCCGGGGTAGGGAAGTCTACGCTTATAAATTTAGCCATGCGATTATATGACCCAAATACCGGGCGCATCACCGTTAATGACACGGATATCAGGGATATCTCGCCAACGCATCTCCACGAAAATACGGGAGTTGTGTTTCAGGATTCTTTCCTTTTTGCCGGGACTTTCTACGAAAATATCGCATACGGTAAGCCCGACGCCACCTACGAAGAGGTTATCGCTGCATCCAAGGCCGCTAATGCCCATGATTTTATTGTGCAAACCGCCGACGGTTACGATACCTTCATAGGCGAAGGCGGGCAAACCCTGTCCGGTGGCGAGCGTCAGCGGCTTAGCATAGCCCGGGCGATTATCAAAAACCCTGACATTCTTATTTTGGATGAGGCTACAAGCTCGCTTGACGTAGAAACGGAAGCGTCGATACAAGAAAGTCTTAACCGCATTACCAAGGGCCGTACCACGATTGCCATAGCCCACAGGCTCTCAACCCTGCGCAATGCCGACAGGCTGGTAGTGCTAAACGAAGGTGGTGTTGCAGAAGTTGGCACCCATAGAGAGCTATTGCAGAAAAAAGGCCTCTACTATAATCTGGTAATGGCCCAAAGGCAAAGCAGCCGCAAGGAAGATACAGTGTGAAACTAGACCTAAATCCAAACCAACAACAGGCAGTCAAGCATCTTGACGGGCCAATGATGGTACTGGCAGGCCCAGGCAGCGGTAAAACCGCTGTCATAACCGCAAGGGCAGCAGAGCTAATTAACACCCACCATGTCGAAGCCCATAAGATTTTGGTAATAACCTACTCAAAAGCCGCCGCTACAGAAATGCAGCGGCGGTTTGTTCAGCCTAGCGGACAAGCCTCGCCCCTGTTTGGGACCTTCCACTCGGTATTTTACCGCATGATAAGGCAGCGTCATGGTTACGAGCTAGGCCAAGTACTTGGCGAAGGTGAGCGGCGCACAGCTATCCGCAGCTTCCTCACCCATCTGGGATATGACCTGGAAGATGAATTTTTATCCTCTGTACTTGGGGAGATGTCACTTATAAAAAATGAACTCCACGATTTGGCTCACTATCACTCTACATCAGTAGGTGCAGCAGACTTTAGGCGGCTTTGCGAAATGTATGACGCATTCAAAGCAGAAAAAAACAAAATAGACTTTGACGACATGCTAACCCTGGCCTACACCATGTTAAAAGAAGAACCGGCACAGCTAGCCCGCTTTCGGCAAGGGTATCCATACATTATGATAGACGAGTTTCAAGATATAAACCGTGTACAGTACGAAACGGTTAAGCTACTGGCCGCACCATCAAATAATCTATTTATAGTAGGCGACGACGACCAAAGCATATACAGATTCAGGGGCTCTCGCCCGGAGTTTTTGCTTAACTTCCCCAAAGACTACCCCACGGCTAGGAGCGTAACCCTGGACACAAACTACCGCAGCACCAATCAAATAATCAGCTATTCCAATAAAATCATAGCCGAAAACAAAACCCGCTACCCAAAAGTAATCACCGGCACCAACCGGGATGGCATAAAGCCCGCAATAATTGTCTCCGATGACCAAAACCAAGAAGCCACAAAAATAGCTGCCCGTATCCGTAATATGTGGAAAAAAGGCGCAAACCTAGACAGCATTGCGGTAATCTACCGGCTAAACCTACAAGCCCGCGCCTTTGCCGATGCCTTTATGAACGCCAACATCCCCTATCGTAACCGGGATGAAATGCCGATAATTTACGACCACTGGATAGCGGCGGATTTTTTCGCATACCTACGATTAACATTACGGCTAAAAAGAAAGCAAAAAACCGGCTACGACCCAGACGCCGAGCGGATAATTAATAAACCATACCGCTTTATAAGCAAGGCATTTTTACAGGGCATGAAAAAAGGCAATCTGGATTTATTCGCAAGCTATCATCGCGACCCAACCCTACACGCCGCCTCCAAAACCCGTATAGAGGAGTTAAAATCCGATTTAATATCGGCGGCAAGGCGAGATACCGCAGATGCCATAAGATACATACGCCAAACAATAGGCTATAATGAGCATATCCTAGACCACAGTGCGTATAGAAAGCTTAACCCCGCCGGATTATTCGAAATTGCCGACGAACTACAAGAAGCAGCAAAAAACTTCCCCGAACCTGAGGCTTTTATAGCCCACGCAAAAGCAGCAATAGCAGCCGCCAAAGACCCGGAAAATAAGCAAGGCCCAAGCTGTACCCTGACAACCCTGCACAGTGCAAAAGGCCTGGAGTTTGACCAAGTATTTATAGCCGGCGCAGTAGAAGATGTGATACCATATGTCCGCAGCAAAACCGAGGCCGATATAGAAGAAGAGCGGAGGCTGCTATATGTAGGCGTAACCAGGGCACGCCACGAGCTGTATATTTCAACAATTAAAACCCGCTATGATAAAAAGGTTGAACCATCACGGTTTTTGGGGTTAAAATAGGCAGCGGATAGGAGGTAAACATGAGACGTTTTTTTAAGAGGCACAAGCAAAAGCTCATCGCCGCAATCTGCATTATTATAGCAATTGCAATGCTCATGGGCTCTGTTGCAATGTTCTTTATGTAGGTTAGGGCATTGCTGTTATTTCTCTATATCGCTGCTTGTTTTGCAATAGCCCTTGGGTCATACTTCTTTTGCTGGTCTAAACGGGACTGGCTTTTGTTGACCCTAGGCTTGGCCTTTACCTTAGCAGCGGATTATTTCTTGATTCTCCATGACCGGCACCTAATAGGCGTAGCTGTTTTTTGCTTTGCCCATGTGGCGTATATTTACCGGGGGTATGCCCAATCTCATACTCAGCCGCGTCTTGCCTTAGCCCTGGTTGGCCTGCTTTTGATTATCGTCGGGCTTATGCTAACAAGTGACCCTATTTACGCGATAACGGCCGCGTACGCCGCTCTTTTTATTTTCAATATATATGTATCA